>Ga0105045_10000655_pt1 | contig 26118 bp, 14 predicted proteins | sample MAT02_FD_78089 | JGI IMG/M metagenome (GOLD analysis project Ga0105045, IMG submission 78089) | Freshwater microbial communities from Lake Fryxell liftoff mats and glacier meltwater in Antarctica - MAT-02 (megahit assembly) | ecosystem: Environmental > Aquatic > Freshwater > Ice > Liftoff... | reverse complement strand
TGACCTCTTGTTCGATTACTGTTGCCACCGACTCCGCGAGAACTTGAGGCTACGCACCGGGATAGTTCGCTCGAACGATAATCGTTGGCGGTACTACATCTGGATATTGCGATACAGGAAGCTTCCAATATGCAATCGAACCTAAGATAACGATAACGAACGAAACGACTGAAGCAAAAATGGGTCGATCGATAAAGAAGTGAGCGATTCTCATTCCTTAATGCCTGCCTGTTGCAGCACGGGAACCTGAGCCGATTCCACTGGTGATTCTACTGGTGATTACCTCAGAGCCCGAGCTTTGACCGAAACGCTCGATGAAACGACCACTTGCATTGCTGAGGGTGATCCGGGCGAGGTTGCGCTGGCCAATGAACTAGAAGATCAAATCCGAATCGCTCTGCGCTGACTTTCACCGCGTGAAGGAGAGGTATTTTGCCAAGCCATGTTCTACCTCCAGAACTGGAACACGGTCAGAACAGCTCAGTGGATACTGGACGCGTGTCCAGTATGGCAGTTCAGTTTTTATAACAAATAAATTGCTTCCCTTAGTAGCCAACAAAATTTCGGTTGGCTTGATTTGCGGGTGTCCCCCGTGCCATCCCCCCCTTCCCATCCCCCAATGGTCCCTTTCCCGACTACTTCACTAGTCTTCAAAGGTTCCGATCTCCATGGTGTGGCCGCTCCAAAGAGTGGTTCGTGTACGAACAAGGTTGTATCCCGGTAGACAGCTTTGTACTAACATACAAGCGTCGGACTGTAGCGATTCTTAGAGCCTTGGCTCACGACTGAATTCTAACCGTAGCATCCTGCATACATGCTTTCACTCTATGAACCATTGCTGCTCGGTCGAGGCTTTTGGGCCCTTTTGATTCTGGCTGCTTACGTCTCCAGCCTTAGGGCATCTGAAAAATTTCAGCCGGATTCGGCTGAGTTTACTCGACTTGTGCGGCCGTATTTTTCCTCCCACTGCGTTCGATGTCATGGAGATGCGGTTGCAGAGTCTGACATGCGATTGGATGTTGACCCCATGTTGGATTTCACAGATCCGTCTACGAAAGAGCACTGGTCTGAAATCGTCAATGTTATCAATAGCCACGAAATGCCTCCCGAGTCTGAGCCACAGCCCGATGCTGCGGAGTCAGCGGCAATTGTCGAATGGGCTGTCGGGCAAATGAAGAAAGCCGAGTTGATTCGCCGGGATCAGAACATTGTCATTCGGAGGCTAAATCGCGACGAGTATCGGTTGACTATTCGCGAGTTGACGGGAGTGGATTTCGACGTCTCAGGCTTCCCGTTAGATCCGCTTGCTGAGGGCTTTGACAACAATGGATCGGCCTTGTCGATGTCGCCGATGCAAATGGAGTTGTACGTGGATGCAGCCAGAAAAATCCTCGACCGAGCAATCGTGATGGGTGTTCAGCCCAAGACGGTTCGCTATCGATTTCAGCCCGAAGTTGGAAATGGTGACGATAGTCGTGTGCGGTACGACGAATACAACGCGATTGTGCATGGGGGGCAAAATCCGGTTGAAGGCGACTTTAAAGTCCTCCATCATGCAAGTTGGGATCGCGTTTGCAATGCGCGTGAATTTGCCCTGCCCGAAGAGGGAGTCTACAAGATCCGAATCCGAGCGGGTGGGAAAGTGCCTGGCCGAGATGATGTCGTCCGGACGGCGAGTGCTGCTCTAGAACATCGGTTTGAACAGCAGATGCGAGACAACTCCAATGGTGAAAAGTACCATCGTGAAGCGATGACGTGTGACATGTTGCATTTTGAAAACGATCGCATCTACAACTATGGTCCGCCTCGGCTGAAGCTGATTCACGATATCAACGGGCAGCCTATCGTCGTTAGTGAATTTGACGTGGACGCGCCCGTGGATCAGCCCGCGGTTTATGAATTTCAAGCCCGATTCAACACTAATAAAACGAGCCTTTCGATTGAGTATGCTTATAGTATCCCAAGCGTAATGGAAAACTTTTGGTTTCAGTCGCATGATACTTTTGCTCGCCCGGTCGCATATCTCGATTGGTTTGAGATTGAAGGGCCCATAAACGATGACTGGCCACCGAAGTCGCATCGACAGATTCTAGGAGATCTTGACCTGTCCAAGGAACCGGACCCCGCTCAAGTTCGCAAGGTGGTAGCTTTGTTTCTACGTCGAGCCTTTCGACGACCTGTCAGCGACGAAGAAATCCAGGCCAAGTTGCAGCTATACACGGACGCGAGGAAGTCGGGTAAGTCCGTTCGCGAGGCGATTCAACTCCCACTGGTAGCAATCCTATGCTCGCCAAAGTTTCTGTTTCTTTGTGAGCCTGTACCAACGAGTGCGCCGAAAGTCGAGGAATTCGCCGCTCGCAAGCTGACTACCCATGAACTAGCGACTCGACTTTCCTATTTCCTTTGGTCTTCGATGCCAGACGCCGAGTTGTTCAAGGCTGCTTCCAAGGGAGATCTTCGCGACAAAAAAGTGCTTACACAACAGGCGAAACGGATGTTAGAGGACCCGCGATCAGAAGCTTTCATTACGAATTTTACGGAACAGTGGCTTGGCGTTCGCGCTGTTGGAGCCAATCCACCGGCGATGGACTTGTATCCGCAATATGATCGTCATTTGGAAGCATCGATGCGAAAGGAAGGGGCGGCGTTCTTCGAGGAAATCCTCAGAAACGATCTCGATGTACGAAATTTTGTGAAGTCGGATTTCGTCGTCATCAACGAACGTCTTGCCCGATTCTACGGAATTGATAACGTCCACGGAGACTCGTTTCGTCGCGTTTCAGTCGGGCCCGAAGTGCACCGTGGTGGTCTGTTGACGCAGGCAGCCGTCCATACGATTACCTCTAATGGAACACGAACCTCACCGGTAAAACGCGGAACTTGGGTAATGACTACGATGCTTGGTCAAGATCCGGGACTTCCTGTTGCAAATGCTGGCGACATCGCGCCAAAGGTACCTGGAATCGACAAAGCAACCGTTCGTAAGCGACTGGAAATACATCGAACGCTCGCCTTATGTGCAAGATGTCACAACAAAATCGATCCTTTGGGATTCGCACTGGAAAACTATGATGCGTCTGGATTTTGGCGAGACAAAGAAGGCTTTGGATACAAGGGACGTGTTGAAGCGAATGACCCAGACATTGACGCATCCTCGAAACTTCCCGACGGTACTGCCATTGTAGGAGTTTCAGGACTTCAGAACGCGATTCTCAAAAACGAAACCTTGTTTTTAAACTGCTTGAGCAAGAAAATGCTTACTTATGCACTCGGTCGAGAAATGGGGCTTGTTGATACCGAACTAATTGAACAGGCTTCGCGTTATATGCAAACGCAAGACTATAGGCTGAGGGCTTTGGTTGAATACGTCGTTTGTTGTGAAGCTTTCCAGAATCGTTAGAAGATCCATTTAGGAATAAATCACGAGTATGCCCCTTAACAAACGTCTTCACCGAAGACACGTTCTTCGTGGAATAGGTTGCATGATTGGCCTTCCGCTACTGGATGTAATGTTGCCTAGCGCAGTCGCTGCACCATCAACCTATAAGCCCGTTGCAAAATCTTTAACAGCTCAGCCTAGACTGATTTGCTGCTATGTACCAAACGGAGTGAACATTCAGAAATGGGTGCCGACGGGTGCTGGTAAAGACTACGCTATTTCTCCAACACTAGAAGTGCTTAAAGGCTTTCGCGATCAGGTTTCAGTGATTACCGGTCTGGGGCATCCCAATTGTACTGGCGGACATTCTGGAGCAGATACTTGGTTAACGGGGGCGGATCTCAAGGGAGTTCCCGGTGCCGACTACACCAACAGCGTTTCGTTTGACCAAGTGGTTGCTGACCATATTGGCACCAAGACACGCATCCCTTCGTTACAGTTGTCCGATCAGTCCGGAACCGGCGGCGCAGGGCATAGCCATACCCTCTCGTTTGATCCAAGCGGAACACCGCTTCCGTCCGAATCTTCGCCTCGACGCCTTTTCGAACGCCTCTTCGTACCTGACGACGCAAAAGATCGAGCGGCCGTCTTGCAACGATACGCCGAGAAGAAATCGATCCTTGATGGAGTTCTTTCGGATGCCAAGTCGCTACGCCAAAGGCTTGGCAAGCAAGACCAGAAGAAGCTCGACGAGTATCTTTCATCGGTCAGAGAAACGGAAATGCGAGTATCGCGTGCAGAAGATTGGATCGATGTTCCCAAACCGGAGATAGTCAGCGAGGGCTTACAGCTATCGAGCCAGCCGAGTGATGCCCATGATCGTCCAATGTGGTTAGATGTGATGTTGGAGTTGTCTTACCTCGCGTTTGTAACCGATACGACTCGAGTAATTGCCTTTGAATGGTCGCGTGAAGCAGGTGGTTATGGCGGCGGAGGCGAAAATCATCATGAGCTTTCACATCATGGTGGAGACCCGGGAATGCTTGAAAAGCTTGCTAAGATTGACCAATTCCATTTGCAACGCTTAGCCCGCTTTATGGAGTTCCTTAAATCGACCAGTGAAGACGAAGGCAATATGCTCGACCGAACTGCGATTGTATTCGGGTCCGGGATGAACTCGGGTGAAACCGGAGACCATTCACCGAAGAATCTGCCGCTCCTCATTGCCGGTGGAAAACGGATGGGGTTGAAGCATGGTTCGCATTTGGCTCATGACGAAAAAAACCATCTGCCGCTAGCGAACGCTTGGTTGAGCGTGCTACAAGCAATGGGGGTCGAAAGCGACCGATTCCAAGACTCGACATCGACTTTGACGGGTCTCACGTAGACGTTTTTTTTCGCTTCAGGATGTAAACGACGTCTTCGCTACTTTCGTCGACTTCGATCGGCTCGTTGATATCGTAGCGGAAGTCGTATACTTCTTCTATTTCCCAATGCTCGGTCTTGGCGATCATCGCTTCGAATTGCTTATAGGTGTAAGACCTCAATACGAGACAGTCGTCGATACGAAGTTGTTCGGTGGGAGTATAGACATCGAAGCGAAGGTTAAATCTCTCGACTCTATTCTTGGGATCTTTGTCGCGTGGCCACATATGGGTGTTGATCATCAAGTGCCCTCGACGTGCCGACCAGCGTTCTTCATCGGTAGCTTCCCCTACTAGTGGTGTGAGGTGGAAACCTAGTGCGTAGATTCCGCCCGGTCGGATCGCTTCGCCAAGGCAACGAAAATGGGCTAGCGTCAGTTTCTCTGATCCCAAATGGCGAAACGAATTAATCGTGTTAAAGGCCGCGTCGTACGGGCGATCGACGGTAAAATCCGTCATGTCCGCAACCCAGGCCGAAGCGGGAAATCCATGCTTGGCAAGTCGCTGGTTGCAGTACTGAATTGCCTTAGGATTCAAATCCAGTCCTCCGCAATCGTAACCAGCCTTCACCATCCGATAAACTAGGCGGCCAGTCCCACAGGCTGGCTCCAAAAGTCTAAGCGACTTCTTCGATGATGACTTCGTAACGTGTTTATCAAAGGCAGCCTCGAGGAACTTGAACTCAGCTGCCCAATCGGCTCCAAAAATCAAATCGTAGTAAACCGGATAATCATAGATATTGCCTTCGATCGTTTTGATGGCCATGGAGTACCTGTAAGGAGGGTCTGAACGGGTGGTCAGTGTGGATTGGTCAGCGTGGGTTGGTCAGTGTGGATTGGTCAGCGTTTAAATTTTTAAAGCGTAACAGAGTATAGCGTCATACTGCTTGAATTTGGACGGTCCCAAAGCGTTCAGCTTATAAAGTAGAAGGGCTATCCAATTTCGCAGCGTCGGTTTGATCGAGTCCACACACCTGAAAACCATCAATTTGCGATGAGTGTCATCATCTAGAAGACTGGGGAATGAGCGTTTCTCGCTCAGTAAAGTCTGCCTAGTGCAATTCGTCAGCAATTCCTGCGTTTTTTAAAAAATAATCGTTCGTCCTGCTTTTTAGCGAGATTACAAGGATCGAATTCTTGTTTCCCTTTGTGAGACGCTCTACGGAAGACGGAGCTCCGTTAAGGCGTAGGCAGTGCCGCTTAGGGGAGAACGCCTGCATTTGCATGGAACGAACATTGCATATTCAATCCCTAACGGGACGTTTTCTGATTTGAAAATTGATCCTGGCTTATCAAAACCTCGTCAATCTCGCTGGCCTTTACGGCCAGCTTATTATGAATCCCTTATCCTCAGTTGGGCATCTGTTTGACGAATTTCGCTCGATCGCACACTGCGCTCGAGCCGTTTGGGGCATGGTTCCTGGTAAGCATCGATGGATGTTGATTAGCGCGGCTTCTCTGATGGCCATTTCCAGTTTTACGAATATCGTTTCTGCGGTCCTCCTCGGAAAGATCATCGACACGATTCAGTCAAGCAAATCCTTGACCGTTGCCGGTGCGAGTGCCGAGGGTGCAACCACGATCGTTTGGATTCTGGGGCTAATTGGTTTTATGTATATCGTCCGCGAAGTCATCAGCGTTCTACGCCGCGCGATGGTCGAGCGGAGCTGCACCCGGATCAATCAGGATATGCAGCTTCAGCTGATCAACCATGTTTTGAAGCTTGATATGCAATCGTTGAGTGGCGAGAAGATTGGAGCTCTCCACGGTCGAATTCTTCGAAGCGTCGACGGGCTTGTCCGGTTTGTTAGGTTGATGTTCTTGGATTTTGTCCCGGCTTTATTAACCGGTGGCTTGGCATTGACAGCCGTGTTGACCAAACAACCGATTCTCGGATGGCTAATGATCGGTGTTATTCCCGTTTCGGTCTATCTGACTCTTCGACAACTCAATAACCAAAAAGGACTTCGTCTTCAGTTGATGAGAGACTGTGAGCAGATCGACGGGACGATCGTAGAGCAGTTGCATGGTGCAGAATACTTAAGGGTTGCCAATACGTACGATCGTGAGTTGGATCGGTTACGTGGTGAAATGGAACGGCGTCGGCACCGCGAGGTAACTCACCATTTTCAGATGTCCTTGTATGGTAGTGGGAAAGCACTCAATGAAGGAGTATTTCACGTCGGTGTTTTGGCGTTAGCAAGCTATCTCGCGTACCAAGGTACAATCACCGTTGGCGAAGTTTTAGCTTTCTCCATTTTGTTTCTGAATGTAATGGCGCCTTTGAATGAAATCCATCGCGTGATCGATGAAGGGCACGAGGCGAGTCTGCGATTGGCGGATTATTTGGACTTAGTTGACAAGCCCGTCGATCGTTCGTTCGAAACGACTGCGGAGGCTGCTATGAGTGGTTCAAACGAAACGCTTGCTTTAGGTTTTCGCTTAAGGCCCGGGGGTAGCATGAACGACTCCGACGAACCATTCATCCACTTCGAAAACGTTTTTGCGGGATACGAACGTCAGAAAGCGGACCGCAAGCCCGTTCTCCAGAATTTGTCTCTGTCGATTACAAAGGGGGAAACGATCGGCGTTGCCGGAAGCTCGGGTTCTGGAAAATCGACATGGATTAAGGTGCTGCTACGTCTATTGCACCCAGCAGATGGACTCTTGATGGTTGATGGTCGGGAGATCTCCTATGTATCGCGAGAATGGATTGCGGCCAACGTTGGTTACGTTGGGCAAAGTCCGTTCGTATTCTCGGGAACCATCGCAGCAAATATTGCCTATGGTTGTAAGAATTTCGATCAGGTAGCAATCGAAGCGGCGGCAAAGGACGCATGCCTGCATGAAGAGATTATCCGAATGAACGACGGATATAACTCGCATATTGAAGAGTTGGGCAGAAATCTTTCAGGAGGGCAACGTCAAAGGTTGGCTTTGGCACGGCTCATGCTTAAGAATCCACCTGTACTGATCTTGGACGAAGCAACAAGTGCACTCGACAATATCAGTGAGCGTTACATTCAAAGAGCTTTAGTCAGCAAGTCGAATCAGAGAACTACCATACTTATCGCGCATCGACTCACCACACTAAAGCATTGCGACCGGATCTTTGTGTTTGACGAAGGTCAAATTGTAGAGACCGGTAGCTATGACTCTTTAATTCAGCAAAACGGATTGTTTGCTGAGTTAGTTCGTTCGGGGGACCAATCAGCAGCCCTCGAAGTAAAACAATTGCTCGCCGGAGTATCCTAAATCACGATCCCCCTCTCTCGCCAATTCTCAAGTCCTAGCATCGAAAACTTGTCGCCTATTCTCCTCGAATCCCTGAAGTAAACATGTCACCTACCGAAATCCTAGTCCCACAAATCCTAGTTCCTCAGAATTATTCTCCGAACCCGACATCTGTTCGACCGTTCGCGACCAATCATTCGTCGATCAGGTTCGACGATGAAGTGCTCGTAGCCGATACGCGGTCGCGAGTCTCCCCGTCCCAAGCAGTGGATTCAAAGCTCACGCGAACCGCTCATCGATTAGAAGAGTATAATCGCGGAACACACTCGATCCGTAGTGCTGGTCGGTCTTCCAAGGTTTAGAGAATTGGAAGCCTGGCCGCTGTTCGCCCGCTCCCTTGAGTTTGACTTTGGTAGATCAACCTGATTTTCAAAATAGCAGCCATCCGTCCGCGGAGCTTTCAATTGAATTGTTCGCCATCAGATTGGCGAACGAACTGCTCGTCGATATGAAGGCGAAAAGTCGCGAAGCTGTGTTCCGACGCGAATTGATTCTTAGTGCGCGTGATATCAGGGGGGCATACACGATCGCCGTTGATATATTGCGACGGAATGAATCCATTAGCGCTCAGTCTGAATGGCTAATTGACAACTATTACATCGTTGAAGATCAGATCGCCGACATTGAGGATCTGTTGCCCATTGGCTTCCTACGGAAGCTTCCACGGACCGCTGCAGGGTATCCGCGGATTGGCGAGCTGACACGCCAGATTCTCGCGTACTGCGATAGCGAACTCGACGAGCCAACCATTCATCGGTTCATCGATTCGTTTCAGTCGGTTGCACCGCTGACAATTGCCGAATCATGGGCGTTTCCGATATTGTTGCGAGTTTCGTTGATCGAAAATCTTCGGATGATTGCGATTCAAATGACGACCGCTCTAGAATGCCAACGCGAGGCCGAGCAACGACTTGCAATCTGGCAATCCCAGCGAATTTTTGATTTCGGCGAAGAATCTACCCTTCGTTCGATGTCGACCATTGTGAAAATGCTTGAGCTGCTAGGCAGTCCGGATGTGTTACCGGGTTCCGACTTGGAAGAAAACTCCAACAACTCGGAAGGGGACCAAGCTTCCAACTCCAATATATCAGCAATTGTGTTTGGTGCTGATCCTACTTCAGAGGGAACATTGCCAAACGATCGGGTTGTCGACGATTCGCGATTGGCGCTCATTGCACTCCGCCAGCATGTTAAGTCGCTGGGATGGGATCTTGCCGAAGTGGCACGCGAAGAACGACAGCGACAAGCAGCCGGACAAGTGCGAATTGGAAACATTATCACTAGCATGCGATTTGTCAGTGGGATGAATTGGTTAGACTTTTTTGAGCGAGTCAATTACGCCGAAGCTGTTCTTAAAAGGGACCCGCACGGCATCTACACAGAAATGGACTTTGCAAGTCGTAATGAGTATCGAACTGTCGTCGAATCGGTTGCAAAGCAATCAAGGAAAAGCGACATCGCAGTTGCCGAAGTTGCGATCAATATGGCGACTGCCTATGTGGAAGAGACCGTTCCAGAACTTCGCGTTCGTTCCCATGTGGGATACTGGTTAGTTGGCGACGGTTTTGCCGACCTGATGGATGAATTAGCGATCCACTCGACACCACCCCAACGTTTGCTTGAACAAATGCGTCGACGCCCTCACGGAGTCTACTTCGGTGGGTTAATGCTTTTCACGTTCTTGATTGTCGTAGCGATCGTCGCCTTTACGTCAACGTATTCGATCGGGTGGGTGTCTGCTGGATTGATTATGTTGCTAGCTGTTTTGCCAGCTTCCGAAATGGCGATGCTATTACACGGCACACTTATCACGAGGTTCTTTAAGCCCAAGAAACTTCCAAAGCTAGCGTTTCGAAATGGTGTACCTGATAAATTCCCAACAATTGTTGTCGTTCCATCGATGCTTTCTTCTCGGAAAGAAGCGAAGTCGCTGCTTGAGAAGCTGGAAGTGCATTATCTCAATAATCCTGATCCGTCTTTATCGTTTGCTCTTCTAACGGACTTTACTGATGCACCGCAACCAACAATGCCTGATGACGAAGACAAGTTGCAAGAAGCGATCGAGGGGATTCGACGGCTAAATGCTAAGTATGCAAGCAACAGCGCAGGTCCGTTCTTCCTCTTTCATCGCGCTCGCCAGTGGAATCCCTCCGAAGGCGCTTGGATGGGCTGGGAACGCAAGCGAGGAAAACTCATGGAGTTCGGTAAGTTGCTCCGAGCAGAAAAGTCGACTTCTTACGTCGTGCAAGAGGGAGACCAAGATCGACTTGCAACGTTCCAAGATTCTTCGCTTCATCCGTTCGTGGTGACTTTGGACGCGGATACTCAGTTACCCCGAGATTCAGCAAAGAAGATGATTGGGACTTTGGCTCATCCGCTGAATCGCCCGCACATGGGCCGCGGTAACATTGTTCGTACTGGCTATTCTATTCTACAACCTCGAGTGTCTATCCATTTAGCGGACGTCACCAAGACTCGCTATGTTCGTGTCATGGCATCTTCGGCAGGTCTTGACCCTTATGTCACAGCTGCTTCGGATGTTTACCAAGATCTGTTCGGAGAAGGAAGCTTTACGGGAAAGGGAATCTATGACTTGCACGCGTTTGAGCGAACCGTCGACGATGCCTTTCCTGAGAACACTATCCTTAGCCATGACTTAATCGAAGGTTGTCATGCTCGCGTAGCGGTCGTCAGCGATATCGAAGTCTTCGACGGTTATCCCCTCCGATACGATGCGGATGCCAAACGAATGCATCGCTGGGTTCGGGGGGACTGGCAGATCAGTCCGTGGTTGTTTCCCATAGTACCTTACGTATCTGGTACAAAACCGAATCCATTATCGATACTTTCTCGTTGGAAAATCTTTGATAATTTACGCCGAAGTTTGGTTGCGCCCGCGACGTTGGCCTTACTGCTTTTTGCTTGGTTCGCTTCACCGAGTCATGCTTATGAGTGGGCGATCGTCGCGATGACGGTCGCCTTCTTTCCTGCAACACTCGCAATTCTGGTGGGTCTGTGTGATTGGTTCTTAGGATATCGGCAGCAACGAAAACCATTCGCAGTCTTAGCGCATCTCAGCGCCCAATGGTGGTTTACCGTCGAGCAGTGCCTATACTCCATCATGCTGCTTCCGCATAAAACGGTTCAGATGGTGGATGCGATTATTCGCAGCAACTATCGGATTTGGGTTTCCAATACCAAGCTTTTAGAGTGGGAGACGGCCCAAGCAGCCGAATCACGGCTAAGCCAAAAGCGATGGGCCATCTATCAACAGCTTTGGTACCTGCCCATGCTAGGACTTGCGGTATTGGTGTTATTGCCCTCGAGCAGTCGGCTATATGCGTTGCCATGGCTTTTGGCTTGGTTTTTTGCGCCTTGGATTACGGACCGAATCAGCCGAGTTAAAGTTAGCAAAAAGACCGAAAATTCAGAAACTCAACGCAATGAGTTACGAGCTATGCTTTCGGCCACTTGGGCCTTTCTTGAGCAGTTTGTGGATCAGACGGGTAACTGGCTACCACCGGATAACGTTCAAGAGTACCCGAGTGAAAAAGTAGCGACGCGAATTTCGCCGACCAATGAAGGCTTGTTTCTCGTTTCGGCATTAATCGCAAGAGACTTCGGTCTCATCGGTTTGGAAAGAATGATTGAGTTGCTCGAAAAGAATGTGAATGCTTGGAAAGGACTCGTTCGCTATCGTGGCCACTGGCTGAATTGGTACGACACGGCGCACTTGAGTACGTTACCCCCGCGGTATGTTTCGACGGTCGATAGTGGAAATCTTGCAGTCTCTTTGATGACGTTTCGGACAGGCTTGGACGAATACTCAGATCGGCCTATTTGGGGAAGTTTTCTGAAGACAGGGGTCCTCGATTCCGTAGCTTGGCTGCTTTCGCAGATCGAGAGGTTGGATCGCCAGATCACATCGACGTCGGACCCACTATCGACGGTCAGTCAATCGATAAGCAGAATACTGACGCAGATTTCTGACGGACTTCCAGCCAATCCCAACGAACCTATTGGGTGGTTGATGCATCGTGAACGCACGATAACAGCGATAGTTGAACTTCGTCAGTGCCAGGCGAATGCACTTGCGATCGATCAACGTAATCTGGCTCGAAAGGTTCATCTATTTTGCGAACGGCTTACGGGTCTCTTCGACGATATCCAAAGTGTCGTTGGATGGTTGCGAGAGGATTCGATTCCTGAGTTCGTAAGGACCTCGTATAGCCAGTCAATGAGTTTGCGGGGCATCCAACGGTTGAACAGTTCTCATCGTGAGTGTTTAAAGGCTATTCCAGGATTTTCCGCTTCCACGACTTACATAGACCAGTTGATGGCGCGTATGAAATTGCTTTCAGATTGGTCTGAAGAGTCACTTGAGCAGATGGATTTCCGGTTCTTGTACAACTCGCATCGAAAGCTTTTTTCGATTGGCTACAATCTCGAAACGCAAGAACTTGATCGCTCTCACTACGACTTACTCTGCTCTGAATCTCGGTTGGCGAGCTACTTCGCAATTGCCAAAGGTGATGTGGAAAGTAACCATTGGTTCCAACTAGGTCGAAAGTCAACGATCGCATCGGGGAAATACAGCTTGATTTCTTGGGGTGGCACGATGTTCGAGTACCTGATGCCTCCGCTGTTTCAAAAGAGTTATGATCTATCGCTTATCACCGAATCCTGTCGGGCTGCGGTACATCACCAACAGCAGTATGCCAAGTCACGCGGCGTACCTTGGGGAATATCCGAATCCGGATTTGCTTCGATGGCAAAGAATTCTGATTACCACTACCAATCATTCGGCGTCCCAGGATTGGGCTTAAAGCGAGGGCTTGCCAAAGACTTAGTGATTTCGCCCTATTCGACTTTGATGGCCGTTCCGATTGATCCTGTCGCGGCCTTCGAAAACCTGCGATGGTTGCGAGCTGAACAGGGTGAAGGAGACTGGGGGTTTTATGAAGCGATAGATTTTACGCCTTCACGATTGAGACGCAACCAGAAGTGTGCGGTCGTTAGGTCTTATATGGCTCACCATCAAGGTATGGCGATCCTTGCGCTCGCCAACTACCTCGATTCAGGGTCTACACAACGTCGTTTCTCGATGCATCCGCTAGCTAAAAGCAGCGAACTATTGTTGCAAGAGAAGCTCCCTTCCGCCTCGCATGTGACGCCAGTAAATCCTGATGAAGCCGAGGCTCCGCCTATCGCCATGCCTGATGAAGGTCTTGTTAGCCGTCGCATCTTGGGCGTTGATTCCAAAGCGCCACGCATTAACTTGCTATCGAACAATCTCCCAGGCAGTCACTCGAGCGTGTTAACAACTCAATCAGGTGGTGGCTACATTCGTTGGCAGGATATTCAAATCACGCGTTGGGAGCCTGATACGACATTAGACAATGCGGGATACTTCATTTATTTGAAGGATGTGCAAAGTGGACAGTTTTGGTCGGCTACATTTCAGCCCACGCTGGTAACGCCTGATGCCTACGAAACAACCTTTTCGATCGATAAGACCGAGTATCGACGCGACCAGGGAGCCATTGAAACACTGCTTGAAGTCACCGTGTCGCCCGAATCTGCTGCCACAATTCGACAACTCCATATCACAAATCACGATTCAGTGTCCCGTCATTTGGATGTAACAACCTACTGCGAGCTACTAATGGCTCAGTCTAGGTTCGCTCGATTTGATAAGGAGTTTTGGGCCCGTACAGTGAAGACTGGCTATCACCAAGAAAGTCATTCGCTCTATACTATTCGTGAACCGTTTGAGTCGCACCCGAATCCGCTTTGTGTCTCACAAACAATCACGGCTCCCCCGAAAGTTATGGCTACGATTTCTTGGGAAACAGATCGTGCGAAATTTTTGGGCGAGGCACGAACGGCGACGCAGCCAGTCGCAATGGACTTAGATAGGCTAGCAGGTACTTCCGAGCCAACTCACGACCCGATTCACGCAATGCGTTGCCGAGTCGAGTTACCGCCAGGAGAGAGTGTCACTTTAGCATGGACAACAATCGTGACGCGGTCTGTTGGCGAAGCAATCGCTGCTGCGGCTTCCTATCAGACTCAACGCGGCCTTCAGCGAGCGTTTGAGTTGTCTTGGGCGTTGGTCCCTGTCGAACTCAGGCACCAATCTCTCACTGCAAGGGATGTTCATCTCTTCCAACGCTTTGCGTCAGCCATTCTTTATCCTGACCGGGCCTATCGATACGTAAGCCACAGGCAATCCCAAGACAGCGACCAGTATGTCGAAGAGGAAGACAGCCTTCGAACTGAGGAACCGTCGATGGGACAATCAGACCTTTGGCCTTGGAGTATCTCTGGGGACTGGCCGATCGTTATGATCGAAGTCTCGTCGACAGAACAATTGGAAGCGGTCAAAGAGATGTTGAGAGCCCATCGATTTCTCGCGTCCCGAGGATTGCGGCATGATGTGATTTTATTGAACTCGACGCCAGGCAGTTACTACGATGGATTGCATGATCAAATCATTGGTACCTTGAGAGATATTCAATCGACCATAGATTCCGCTCATGACAGCGTGTTTTTGCTTCGAAGCGGTGAACTGACTCCCCGTCAAATTAATTTTTTGCGTCATGTTGCCACCGTCTTTGTACCCCACAATGGTGGTTCGCTCGCCGGTTACATGGGGCGATGCCAGTCGATGATGACCGCCACTGTTGGCGTTGCTTCGACGCTTCACAAAAGATTTGCCCTACAGCGATCATTTCAGGACGAACGCACGATCAACTTGGACGTGGTCAATAAGGTGGTCGTAGGCGATGTTGAGCAGGAAAAGGGACTTCGCATCAGTTACGATGCTTTGCACCATGACTTATTTGGGAATCAAGAGTTCGGTTTTGTTACTAGCCCTTTAGGTGCTATGTCGACATGGCAAGGCGACACATGGTTTAATCGCGTAACAGCCCCAGTGAACTTGGCATCCACAGAAAGGACTGCTGAGCGAATCTATCTTTCGGAAGTCGTTGACGGAGAAAGGATTGTTTGGACTCTTCCTGGCTTCGCGAAGGTAGAGTCAACAAGGACTCTAGTCAGTAGCTTGACGGCAAACCACAAGACGCAATCCTTTGAGCTACTGCAAGAGGTTCAAGTCTCCGTTGACGATCGAGAGCCTATAAAAACGATCGACTTAATTTTGACCAATCAAAGCGAGCGGGCACGTCGAATTACCATTACCTACGCAGTTGAATGGGCGCTAGATGTCGATCGAATCGAAAGCCAACTGCATATGGAAACCAGAATTGATAAGCAAAGTGGCGCTCTGATCGCTTGTAACCCTTACCACCCCAATCGGCCCCAGCAGGTAGCCTTTCTTCAGGTTTTAGCCTCTGAACGGTCGCTTACAGGGTCAAGGAAGGGTTTCCTCGGCCGAAACGGCACTTGGCAAACTCCAGTCGCGTTGCTGGAAGACCTCTTAGATAATCAAGTGGGTCGAGGTTTCGATCCAGTTGGCGCTATTCAAACAAAAGTCACTATTGAGCCTGGCCAAACCGTCTCGACTCGCTTTCTGCTGGGTCTTGGCGAGGATCTCACGGATGCTATACGGCTCGTTTGTAAGTACGCACAAGCGTGAGTTTGTCAGGAGGCCGATCTTTCGTCTCACGATCGTTTGCTAAAGGAAACTGAAGTTGATGTCGTGGCAGATGTTGATCATGTAGCGAAACTCGTCAAGACTTTCGACCGTAAGCCTTGACGGCTTCCGTTACATCAATTCGAGAATTGCTCTAACCGTTGTCAGGGGCGATTGTCGAGATAAGAATATCGATCGCTTTGTGAATGAGTTTGGGCTCGGAGATGAGTGGCGGGATGAGGACAAGGCGGTCTCGATTTTTGCCGCTCCAGTGAACTAATAGTCCAGCATGCAATGCTCGCCCGGCCCAAGCTAACGCGATGGACGCGGGTGTTGCTTCGGGGCTGTTGGAGATAGTCCCGTGTCGTGAGTTATCCGGTATGATTTGAACGATTGCCGCACAACCCATACTTTCGACTCGTAGTCGATGCTTTGCGAAACGGTGGCCGACCTCATTTTGAAGCCGGTGAATTTCGCTTCGAAGAGCTTCTGACAAATTACCGAGGCTGGGCTCTACGTCTTCATGAAAGAGATCCAATGCTTCAATCGCAACACGACAGGCCAACGGATCGGCTGCGAACGTTTCGGATTCGATACCGGGTCCAAGCTTGTTCATCAATCCATCGGGTCCGATGACTGCCGATATGTTGAGTAGGCCTCCACCTAGGCTTTTACCGAGCACAACAAGATCCGGCTCCCACCCCTGTTGACTAGCTGCGAAGAGAGATCCTAATCGTCCGAGTCCCATTTGAATTTCATCGTCGATCAAGAGGATTCCAAGTTCGCGTGTCAAGTTACGAAGTCGATGGAAGAATCCGTTAGCTGCAAAGTAGTAACCCCGTGCTCCCAGGGCTGGTTCAACGACTACTGCTGAGATCGCTTGCTGATGTGTTCTGAGCCAGGCTTCCGATTCGTCAAAGCACTCCGCAGCGCAGGAGAACCGACTCAATCCCAGCGGACAATCTTCGCAAGTTGGATACGCGAGGACAGGAAGTGAGGAGATCGATTGGGGACGCCCGGCAACAGACGCGAAGGCCTGCGGCAATCGGATATCAAGTTTTTCTGTTTGCGTAATCTGACTCGTAGCGATGCTGCGTCCGTGAAAACCATAGTCAAACGAAACGATCATACCTGGCTTGTTTGCATAAGCAATCTTCCATGCGATCTCGATCGCACGCGCACCTGTTGTGGATATCCATACCCTTCCAGGACTTCGAATCGGAGCAACCTCCGCAAGGCGATCGGCCAACTGCGATCGCCATGGATGCCTCCAACCAACTAAGTGGACCAGCGTATCCAATTGGCTCTTTGCCGCAGCGACAAGTCGAGGGTGAGAATGTCCGAAGGAAAGCGATGAATATCCGGCAACAAAATCGAGGTATTGCTTCCCGTAAGAATCCCAAAGATAGCAACCCTCGCCCCGGATGAATTCAACTTGATAGGCTGGATCTTCAGGACGATGAGTGCCGCGGGGAAGTGATTCAGACATGAAGCTGCGCTTAAGAATCGGTGCTACTGCGCGAGGATGGATCGTCGGTGTGTTGTCGGTGCATGGCTTCGACGAGAGGTGCGATGATGCACTTCGGAACAAACTTACCGAGCGCCTCGCCACCACTGAGCGCTGCAATTTGTTTGATCAATGAACTGGAAACATGTGCGTAGGAATCATCTGCCATGAGAAAGATCGTTTCGAGGTTTGGGTCTAACTGGCGATTGGCCATCATCATGGTGAACTCCCCAGCGATATCCATCAACGGTCGAACTCCACGAACCATTACTCGAGCCCGTGAATTTCGAACGAACTCGACAGCTAATCCATCGAATACTTCGACAGTCACATTATCGAGATGAAGAACGACCTCACGAATCAGTTGTAATCGCAAATCGATATCAAACACCGGACTCTTCGTTGCGTTAACGCCAATACCTACAATTAGCGAGTCGTAGAGTTTTGCCGCTCGTTGAATAATGTCTAGGTGCCCGAGGGTGATCGGATCAAAAGAACCCGTATAAACGGCTCGTCGGGATGAAAGTTCGTGATTTGGCATAAATGTGAGAGAACCCTCCTGAATGCAGTGGAGCAATAGTATGACACTACTTTGACTGTCCCAAGCTTAGAGACTGCAATTTGGACCGCGCGGCGTATAACTCTGCATGCATGATTAGGCTGCTAACGCTCGGCATGGGTGACGCTCGGCGACGGAAGGTGGAATTTTTGGAAGGTTTAGCGGGCGGAACCATGATATCAAATATAGTTGAAGCACTAGGGAATTCCTTTCAAGGCTTCGACAAGCCGATCGACGTCTTCGGTTGAATTATAGCCATGAACGGCGGCTCGTAGAAAGCCGTGCCGGACGCTCAAGACAACGTCTTGTTTGAGTAGATAAGTGCGGACTGATGCGCTATCGACACCCGGAAGCGTGAATGGAACGATTCCCGAGTGGCAATTCGGATCGCCTGCGCGGTAAACAACTGCTCCGATGCGACATAACGATTCCACCAAGTAGTTGCAATGATCGGTAATCGAGCTCGTAAGCGCGTGGCCGGCTTCGGCGGAGTTGCATTCGCGTAGTAGTTCAATGCTTGCACCCAAAGCTAGTTGCCCTGGCATGTTCATGGAGCCCCCTTCGTATCGCTGGGCATTTGTTTTTAGCTCAGATGCTTCAGGGGAAAAATGATGCGAGTTGACAACGCTGTTCCAACCAACCATCGTTGGGTTAAGCCAATCAAGATGTTTTTGGCGGACGAAGAAAATTCCCGCTCCCTCGGGCCCCAACATCCACTTGTGGCCATCCGCAGCCAGGAAATCAATCGGTATAGATTCAACAGATAGGGGAAAGGCACCCAAGCCTTGGATCGCATCCACGAAAAGTTTGATACCACGAGCGTGAAGTTTCTCACATAATTCGGTAAGGTCGCATCGAAACCCCGAGACATAACCGACCCAGCTGACAGAGACAATTTGGGTTGTTTGGTCTAAAAAGGGCTCGATATGATCGAATAAAGAAACGCTCGACCTTGCTTCGATCGCAGGCATCGGAACAATCCGTACCTCGACGCCTCGGCCAGCGAGGAATCTCCAAGGAAGTAGATTACTGGAAAACTCGTTTCCAGGCACCACGACACTGTCGCCACGTTTCCACGGAACTCCATTTGCAACTAGATTAATTCCGAAGGTTGTATTTGGAATCAACGCAACTTCCGATACGTCGGCCTGGATTAGCGAGGCCGCTTGACGCCTTGTATGTTCTATTCCACTCGCCCAATCTGGCCATCGAGTGTCCCCTTCGGTGGAAACTTGGTTGGCCCAGAGGGCCATTTTTCCAGCAGAAAGGCCAGGAATCGGAGAAACTGCGGCATGGTCGAAGTAAGCAAAACGCCGGGCGATCAGCATTTCTCCTCGTAGTTTTTGACTAAAACTCGGGGCGGTTGTAGGAGTTTTGACCGTCATGTACGGGGGTCGACTTTGCGAGTTCTAGAAAAAGTGGCGATAACACGGGGTACGGGTGACATCTCGATAAGTTCAACTATACTAGCCGTTTAGCCGCCAAACCGGAACTAGGTGGTTCCGTGATGTTCCCTCGAGGTCGTGAATGCCCAAAATCTTGTGCCTAACCGGGCTCGTAGTTTCCGGCTTAATTGCTTTTCTCTTCCTTATGGATTTGGGGTTTGGACTGCTTGGTACTATGACACTGGCCCCGTTCAAAATGATCAGTCCGTTGATGGATGTAATCATGTTGATCTCCAGCGTGGTGCTGGGGGTCCTGAGCTGGACCAGTCTTCGAGAACTTAAGTAGTGTGCAACGATGGCAACACTTTAGGTTTAATATCTACCTGGAGTCGCTCGATCTCAAGGCGAAGCGAGTTCAGCTCGGCAAGCACCGTGCTTTCCATTAACGAAGCTGCAGGCCCATCTTCGTCATTCATATTCGCAGACCGTGCTATCACATACGCAGGACGTTTTCGAACTTGGTCATAGATGCGAGAAATGTATTCACCCAGGATTGCGATTCCCAGTGCGTTCATGGCACCAAAGAATGATGTAAGGCTAGTCATCGACGCCCATCCGGGAACTGCTGCTCCAGTAACAAGTCGATGAAAAAAAGCGAAGAAAATGCACGAGACGCAAACCGCTGCGCAAGTCCCAGCCAGCCAATAGAATGCCTGTAAAGGAACTCGAGAGAATCCGACGAGCGCATTCTTTGCCAAGCCAAACAGCCCAAAGATACTAACGCGGGGGAATCGATCATGGCGGGCAAATCGCTCAACGCGTAGGGCTGATTGCTTGAATCCAACCCAGCTTCGAAGTCCAGGGAAGTATTGATCACTTTCGTCCATTTGAATCAAGATGTCAGCAACACGACGGTCGATGAGACCAAAGTTGCCAGCATTTCGCGGAATTGCGATCGAGGCGACGCTGTGAAGGACATTGTGTAAGGATCTGAATAGTAGGCGCTTAAAAATGTTTTCTTTGCGGCCAAATTGAACCGCATAAACGACATCATCGCCATAGGCCCAACGTCGAATCATTTCAGGAATAGCCGTAGGATCGTCTTGACCATCGCTATCCATCAGAACCACCGCGTCACCGTGAGCTGCTGTAAGCCCCGCTTGGACAGCCGCTTGCTGGCCGAAGCTGCGTGAAAGGTGGATGACCTTGAGACGCTTATCGGAATACGCCATCGCGTCGAGTAACTCGGCACTCCCATCGGTAGAGCCGTCATTAACCAAAACAATGTTCCATTTGCAGCCAGTCGATGTCAGGACATGTTTTAAATCCGCTAACAACCGTGGTAGTACACCAGCTTCATTTAACAACGGTAGCACGACACTGACCGTTGATTGTTTAATCTTTCGTCGTACGATCATTTGGATACCACAACAAGGATGGAGAGACCACAATATTGCCGGTGGAGTAAATTGCAATTAACTCCGATACCACCCTCAATAACCAGTGACGGCGAACTCGTTTTGTATTGATCGCCGGGGAGAAGTTGCTCGATGGGTATCAATTCCTTCATATATGCTGCTTCCATTGCAGATGAACCCGCCCAAAATGTTACAACTTTTTCGGATCGGTTGAACCATAGCTCACGGTCGATGCGGGCCCTTTGAAAAACCGCTTCAGAACAAATCAGAAAAAATGCCCTGTGGGTGATTTGTTCCGGTCGTGCCGATTCTGTGCTGTTGTGCTCTCGAGCAACCTCGGCACCTCACAGGCCTACCTTTCGGGTAGAATGCATCCAGCAATCGTGGCAAACCTTTAATCGATTGCGATGGCTATTTTGTATGAGTTCACCCTCCCCTGTGTTAACAAAGGTTCAATCGTATGAAGTCGCTTCCCGTAATCCTCTGGCTACTGATTGCACTTGTTCATAACACCCTTTTGCTAGGGGTTGGATTTCCGCAGGAAGAGTCTGGCCCGCGTCAACGAAGCGATGGTCCGTTCATACCAGAGCCGGCTCTCAAAGAGGGAATCGTATTGTCACTATATGACGCAAATTCACCATTGTTGAATCTGGAGCGAATCCATGAATCCGAGCGTTACAACACGGCTGGCGGAGGAGGAACGAAGCTCCAAAATACTCTTAATATTCATAACCCTACTATCGAAGTGCATTTGGCACCCAATCGAGCCCAAAATGGTGCAGCTGTAATCGTAGCTCCCGGTGGTGGTCATAAGATTCTTTGGGTTGGTCCTGAGGGGTACGACATTGTTCCGTTTTTTGCAAAGCTCGGCGTGTCAACCATCGTGCTTCGCAATCGACTTCGAGTCGATGGATATGAGCCGACAGTCGACGCCGTGAATGATACGTTTCAAGCGATTCGGTTGGTCCGCGCGAATGCCGAGAAATGGAAGATTGATCCATACAAGATCGGAGTTCTTGGTTTCTCAGCCGGAGCTGAACTATCCGCGCCCGCAGCTCTTTTTTTCGACGATTTTCAAAAGAAGAATCAGAAGGAATCGGATCCCTTGGCCCAGATTTCTCCTCGTCCCGATTTTGTCGGATTGGTGTACCCAGGCCCCACACCGTTTACCAAAGCACCCGAGACGCCCATTCCACCAAACGTACCGCCAAGCTTTTTGGTATGTGCCGGGTCGGGCGATAAAGTCCATGCGATATGGGCCGATGAGTATTTCATGCCGATGCTGGAAGCCGGTGTCCCCAACCTTGAAATGCATATCTACGGTCGCGGCGGTCATGGCGGGGCGATGAGTCCTCGAGAGGGAATTCCATTCGGATCCTGGCAAGATCGTTTCGTCGATTGGTTTAAAGACTTAGGTTTTCTGGATAAACCCGGCACAGAGACTAAAGCCGCGAAAGAAGTTGCAGCCTTCGCTAACAATAGTCGTAAGTAAATCGACACTTCTTGCTATCGCCACTTCAAAAGATAGCTGTAACCCTCCTGAAACGTAGTTTTGGGAGGGTTACGGTAGTGGCGATCAGCGAGAAGTGTCAGTAAATCCGCGTGATACTTTTTCTCCCGTCTGCTGTCCGTAGGCATTCACAAGCTGGAAACCTATGTCAGGGCTTTCCTATCGACGACCCGTTCATTAATCCGCCAACCACCATTAGCTACGATTCGTCGTCGGTGCGGAGCTTGGCTAGGATCGAGTAGTCTTCGAGCGTTGTTGTATCGCCGACTTGCTCCTTACCAGCCGCGATATCACGTAACAACCTTCGCATGATTTTTCCACTTCGTGTTTTTGGCAGCGAAGAGGTAAAGCGGATATCATCTGGCTGTGCGAGTGCTCCAATCTCTTTTCGAACGTGTTTTCGAAGCTCTTCTCGCAGTGAGTCACTGGCTACGCCATTCTTGAGTGTAACAAAAACTGCGATCGCTTGTCCCTTTAACGAGTCGGGACGTCCAACAGCAGCCGCTTCAGCCACAGCAGGATGAGAGACCAATGCGCTCTCAACTTCGATTGTACTCAATCGATGGCCTGAAACGTTGATGACATCATCAATGCGACCCATGATCCAGTAGTATCCGTCGGAATCGCAACGTGCATTATCTCCGGTTAGGTACATACCGGGAACCTTCGACCAGTACTGCTCCTGGAACCGCTTGTCATCTCGCCAAATACCTCGAAGCATTCCTGGCCAAGGCTTCTCAATACACAGCATGCCGCCCTCATCGACACCAACATGATCAATCGAATCATCCAGAATTCGAGGCACGATGCCTGGCAATGGTTTGGTGCAGGAGCCTGGCTTAGTAGAAATGGCCCCAGGAAGAGGTGACATCATAATGCCACCTGTTTCTGTCTGCCACCATGTATCTACGATTGGGCAATTCGCATTCCCTATCTTGTGGTGATACCACATCCAAGCTTCTGGATTGATTCCTTCCCCAACACTTCCCAGTAACCTCAAGCTCGATAAGTCGTGTTGATCGACATGATGATCGCCCCATTTGATGAACGCTCGAATCGCGGTTGGTGCTGTATATAGAATTGAGACCTTGTATTTTTCAACGATATCCCAGAATCGATTCTCAGCGGGCCAGTTGGGTGCTCCTTCATAGATGATTTGCGTGGCGCCGGCAGACATCGGACCATAAACTACATAACTGTGGCCAGTGATCCAGCCACAGTCGGCCGTACACCAAAAAATATCATTGGCTTGGTAATCGAAGACCCACTCGAAAGTTCGTTTAGCGAATAGGTTGTAGCCTGCAGTCGTGTGAAGAATTCCCTTAGGCTTTCCTGTCGATCCGCTCGTGTAAAGTATGAACAGTGGGCTTTCCGACGGAAGTTGTGCTGCAGGGCAATCTTCTTCAATTCCCTCGACTAAGTCGTGCCACCAAAGATCTCTCCCTGGCCTCATCGAAACTTCCGAGCCGGTTCGACGCAACACGACACAGTGACTGATCGATGGACTTTTCTCCAACGCCTCATCGACGGTCTCTTTCAGCTTTAGAATCTTACCTCGGCGATATCCTCCGTCCGAAGTAATCTGGAGTTTCGCTTGCGCATCGTGATTTCTATCCGCAATAGCTTCGGCGCTAAATCCGCCGAAAATCACCGAATGAATAGCGCCAATGCGTGCGCAAGCCAGCATCGCAATTGGAAGTTCAGGGACCATCGGCATGTAGATGCTGACAACGTCTCCAGCGACAATGCCAAGTTGTTTTAGTCCATTGGCGAATCGACAAACCTCTCGATGCAACTCGCGATAAGTTAATGTTCGCATGTCGCCCGGTTCACCTTCAAAGTGAATTGCGACTTTATCGCCAAGCCCAGCGGCGATGTTTGCATCTAGACAGTGATAGGAGGCATTTGTCGTTCCGTCCTCGAACCATTTTGCAAAAGGCTCGTTCCAACTGAGAGTCTTGGTGAACGGCTTGAACCAATGTAAGTGCTCCTTTGCTTCGCGTCCCCAGAACGCTTCGGTATCAGCAATGGATTCAGCATAAAGTGTCTCGTACGCATGAAGAGAATCAATCGTCGCTGATTCTCGAAAAGCGTCGGTCGGATGAAACAATCGAGTCTCATTCATGACGTGGGCAATGGAACCGCCAGCGGGGTGAGGATTGGAAGGATTCATGCTAGCCGGTTTTGAAGAGGCGCTTTCAGTCATGTATCGAAGGGTCCATAAAGAGCAGCAAAACGAAATGGTCTTTCCGTCAACGGACGGATAAAGATCGATAAAGAGCAGTATAGCCTGTGTCTTGCCCCAAAGAAGGTCCGAGCCGTCAAGAGGTCCATCGCATTGGACGAAACTCGCCGACCATCATTGGAAATTAAAAAATATTATTTACACCTTCAATTGTAAAAAACAACCCGAACGGCTAGACTCTTGAGATTGAGTCTCAGTATTTTGATCGAGAGGGTAGGCACCCAGTGCCGGATTCGAAAGATCAGCCGTAGGTTGTTAATCGGCTAGCTTCGGGACTTAAGTCGGTTCAAAACAAATCAATATTCGTCGAGGTCTCGGGATCATGTTGCCTATCGGTGTTTCGCAAAAAAATTTGAAGTCAACCAAGGTTTCTTTCGGTGGATTTACTCTCGTTGAGTTATTAGTTGTCATCGCTATCATCGGAATCTTAGCAGGGCTCTTATTGCCAGCGATTCAGCAGGCTCGCGAGGCCGCGCGAAGGATGCAATGCTCAAGCCATCTTCGACAAATTGCGATTGCAAATCACAATTATGAACTCACCTACAAGACATTTCCACCAGGATTCATATCGGAAGTGACGGGGGTTTGGTCTGGGGGATCCAATGATGGAATTCCGGAAATCGGACCTGGCTGGAGCTCTTATGCAATGATACTGCCCTTCATTGAACAAGCAGAAATTCATCGCAATATCGACTTTGGCCGTCCGATTACAGATCCAGTTAATCGTGACGCAAGGCAATCTAAAGTCTCGGTTTACAGGTGCCCCAGCGATACCTGGCTTGTGCCCGTCGAGACGTTTCCAAGCTCGATAGGCGTGAATGATTTGGCTGCCAATAGCTATGTTGGCTGTCTGGGCGGAGGCGACCCAGCCAATGCACCGGCTTATACAGCTCGCTACGAGGAACAACCGTTCAATGGGATGTTCCATCGAAATGAAAGCATCATGATGTCGGGAATTACTGATGGAACATCTTCTACGATCGGGATTGGTGAACGGTCTAGTATGTTTTCGCCAGTCGGCTGGGCCGGGGTCATACCGACGGCAAGAACGGTGTTTTCGTCAGCAATTGCCGCACGACGGAACCAAGCCGTCGGGGTGACAAGCCGTCCTCCTCTCACGATGACCACGGTACACGTTCGCACTGGAGGGCCAAACGCGCCGACGGGTAGCCCGGGCGGCTTTTGGAGTGCGCACGTCGGAGGCTGCTATTTCATGTTCATGGATGCCTCGACCCAGTTTATTTCAACCAACGTGGACATCACGTTGTTTCGAAATTTGGCTGGACGTAACGACGGACAAGTCATCGGAAATGCTTGGGAATAGTCTCAGGCACTGAGCGACAGAGGAACTCGTATTGCTGTGGAACTTGGTTTCCGAGTAGTACACTTGGTGCGTGGGTTCTGAGCTTGCATTTAGATGAGTATCCGCCGGAAAGTGATTTCCATAGCCGAGGGTTTTCACAATGATTTACTTTGATTTGCTTCTGGTTGACCACGTTGTGCCTCGCAGGTTGGTCCGAATATTTTCAATTGCTTGTTTCTTCCTTTTGCCATTTTTGATTTCAGGTTGTTGTTCGTCCCCTCAGACTTACCCGACATCCTATGGGAACCAATTTCCAGGGGCGATGCCAGGAACACCGGTGAATTCTGGTTACTATGCTCCACCAGTGATCAACCCTGCGAATCCTGGGATGCCTCTCGGCTATACGGCAGGGACGGTTCCGCCAACGCTAGGCGGTCAGCCCGGTCAACCCTTTCCTTATAATAACGTAGTTCCGCCGGGTGCGACCCTTCCGCAGTA
>Ga0105045_10000654_pt1 | contig 26124 bp, 17 predicted proteins | sample MAT02_FD_78089 | JGI IMG/M metagenome (GOLD analysis project Ga0105045, IMG submission 78089) | Freshwater microbial communities from Lake Fryxell liftoff mats and glacier meltwater in Antarctica - MAT-02 (megahit assembly) | ecosystem: Environmental > Aquatic > Freshwater > Ice > Liftoff... | reverse complement strand
TTACGTCGCAGCCCCGGCTCGCCGGCACCGCTCCGAGCAGTACTTCACGGATTCCCAGTCCCGGGCCCACTTCTTCCGCCAGGTGAACGGCCGCCCGCAGGCCACACAGTCCTTCGACGCCCGCTCGGACGGCGGACGGGCTCGGTCTGGTCGTTTCGGCGGCATGCCCGTCCAAGCCACTGGCCGGGAGTCCGGTTCCCGACCGACTCCAGCCCGGAGCCCCAAACAATTCCGCAGCCGGGTCCTGTAGATTTCCGGGATGGCTGACACCCCCATCACGACCAGCGCCTTCAACGACGGCTACATCGCCGAGCAGTTCGAGGCATTCCGCGCAGACCCCGCCAGCGTCGACGAGTCCTGGCGCCAGTTCTTCCGGCTCGCCGCCCAGTTCAGCGGAGGAGCCACGCCGCCCGCCGCCGCCGGCGACTCCGACTCCGATCTGCCGCGACTCGCCGCCTCCGCGGCCTCGCTGGCCCAGAACATCCGGACCTTCGGCCACCTCGCCGTGCCGATCGATCCCCTCGGCACCTCGCCACTGGGCGCTGCCGAGCTGACGCCCGAGTTCCATCGCATCACCGCCGCCGACCTTGCGCGAGTCCCGGCCGCCGCACTCGGCTACTACGACGACCCCCGCTTCAAGACCGCGGCCGACGTCATCGCGATGCTTCGCCGCCGCTACTCCTCCCGCCTCGCCCTCGAGGTCATGCACCTCCCCGACGAGAACGAGCGACTCTGGTTCCGCACCATCCTCCGCGAGGAGCAGCTCACCCGCCCGCTCTCGGCAGCGGAGAAGGTCGCGATGCTGCGCCGCCTCACCACGGTCGACGGCCTCGAACGGTTCCTCGGCCGCGCGTATCAGGGCAAGAAGCGATTCAGCATCGAAGGCACTGACGCGCTCGTCCCGATGCTCGACACCGCCATCAACGAAGCCTCGGAACACGGCACCCGGCAGGTCGTCATCGGGATGGCCCACCGCGGGCGACTCAACGTGCTGACCAACGTGATGGGCAAGCCGTTCGAGTCACTGTTCTCGGAATTCGAAGGCCGCCACGGTGCCGCCCCCGACAGCGAGACGGGTGACGTGAAGTACCACATGGGCTACGAGGGCTCGCGGGTCGTGCCCTCGGGCGAGACGGTGGGCCTGACCCTCGTCCCGAACCCGAGCCACCTCGAATTCGCAAACCCGGTCATCAACGGTGTCGCCCGTGCCCGCCAGCGACTCGGCGGCACCGACGGCACGCGCGACGCGCGCACCGTGCTCACGGTCTGCGTGCACGGCGACGCGGCCTTCATCGGCGAGGGTGTCGTTGCCGAGACGTTCAACATGAGCCGCCTGCGCGGCTTCGAGGTCGGCGGCACGCTGCACATCATCGCCAACAACCAGGTCGGCTTCACCACCGATCCGATCGATGCGCGCAGTACGCACTACGCCAGCGACCTGGCCAAGGGCTTCGACGTGCCGATCGTGCACGTGAACGCCGACGATGCCGAGGCCTGCGTCATGGCCGTGCGCATCGCGATCGCGTATCGCACACGATTCGCCAAGGATTTCCTGATCGACCTCGTGGGCTACCGCCGGTACGGCCACAACGAAACCGACGAGCCGATGTTCACCCAGCCGGAGCTCTACCAGCGCATCAGGGCGCACCAGACGCCGCGCCAGGTCTGGGGTAATCGTCTCGTCTCGGAGGGCATCATGACCAAGGCTGACGTCGATGCCATCGATGCCGAGTTCGCGACGCAGCTCGAAGGAATCTTCGATCAGGTGCGGAAGCAGGAGGAGACGCACGACGAGCACCGCCCCAACCCGCCGGCGCCGGTGCCGGTGGCGACCGCCGTCCCCGCGGACCGTCTGCGCGCGCTCAACGAAGCGCTGCTGACCTGGCCTGACGACCTCGTCGTCAACCCGAGGCTCGCCAAGACCCTCGAACGCCGCCGCGAGGGACTGGAGAAGGGCATCGACTGGGGCCACGCCGAGTCGCTCGCGTTCGGCACGCTGATCCAGGAGGGGAAGCATGTCCGCCTCACCGGGCAGGATGTCGAGCGCGGCACCTTCAGCCATCGGCAGGCGGTGCTGCACGACGCCAACACCGGCGTGACGTACACCGCGCTGCAGCATGTTCCGAACGCGAAGGCGTCGATGGAGATCGCCAACAGCCCGCTCAGCGAAACGGCGGTGATGGGCTTCGAGTATGGCTTCAGCACCGCGGCACCGGACACGCTGGTCTGCTGGGAGGCGCAGTTCGGCGACTTCGCCAACGTGGCCGCACCGATCATCGACCAGTTCATGGCCGCTGATCGCGCCAAGTGGAATCAGGACAACGGGCTCGTGCTGCTGCTGCCGCACGGGTACGAGGGGCAGGGCCCGGAGCATTCGTCGGCGCGCCTCGAGCGCTTCCTGCAGCTCTGCGCGGATGGCAACATGACCGTCGCCTATCCCTCCACACCGGCGCAGTACTTCCACATCCTCCGCCGTCAGGCACTGCGGACCTCGCGCCGCCCGATGGTACTGATGCAGCCGAAGTCGATGCTGCGGCTCCCCGAGGCGATGAGTGTCATCGGCGACATCGCCGAGGGCGGCTTCCAGCCGGTCATCGATGATGCTGCCACCAGCGGACGCGAGGCGACGGTCACGCGCCTCGTCGCCTGCACCGGCAAGATCTACCACGAACTCCGCGCGGCGAAGCCGGGTGAGCACGTCGCGCTGGTCCGCATCGAGGAGCTGTACCCGTGGCCCAGCACGGCGATCGACTCCGTGATCGATCGCTATCCGAATCTCACCGAAGTGGCGTGGACGCAGGAGGAGCCGAAGAACGCCGGCGCCTGGACGTTCGTCGAGCCGCGCATGCGCATGGCCACCGGCAACGCTCTCGCGCTGCGCTACATCGGCCGTCCCGATCGGGCCAGTCCGGCCGAGGGATACGAGGCCTCGCACAAGGTGGAGCAGGCGCGCATCATTGCCGATGCGCTGGCACCGAACGCCGCGTCACCATCCGCCACACCTACCGCCAAGGGGCGCAAGGCCGCCGCGGCGCGCTGAGCCGGCCTGTCTGACGATGTTGGTCCCTGCGCGGCGCGCCCGTCACTGGCATGACGATGGGCGCGCCGCCGTGCGATGAATTCCGGCGCGTCTCCGTTCTCCCCGTTCCACCACTGCGATGCTGAGCTTCCTGCGTTCGTCCTTTCGTCGTACTGCGGTGCTGATGGCCCTCGCCGTACCCTCCCTCCTCACCGCGCAGCAGGGAGCCGTCGCACTGCATGACATCGCCGGAGCGCTCGGCACCACGGCACGCGTGCTGATGATCGGCGCACACCCGGACGACGAGGATACGCAACTCCTCGGGTGGCTCGCGCGCGGTGCCAAGGCTGATGCGGCGTACCTCTCGCTCACACGCGGCGACGGCGGACAGAATGCGATCGGCAACGAACTCGGCGAAGCGCTCGGCGCCATCCGCACGGAGGAGCTGCTGGCGGCACGCCGCACCGATGGCGCCCGCCAGTTCTTCACCCGCGCCTACGACTTCGGCTTCTCCAAGACCGCCGAGGAGACCTACCGCCACTGGCCGCGAGATTCGGTCTTCGGCGATGTCGTGCGCATCGTGCGTGCCTTCCGCCCGCACCTGCTCGTCGCGGTGTTCAGCGGAACACCACGCGATGGGCATGGGCATCATCAGGTGTCGGGCATGCTCGCGAAGGCGGTGTACGAGCTGAGCATGGACACGCTGCGCTTCCCGGTCGCGACCTACGGCGCACCGTGGACGGTCGCCAAGTTCTACCGCGCCGCACGCTTCAATGCCGCCGCCGCCACGCTCCAGATCGACGTCGGCACCTACGATCCCGTTCGCGGTGAAGGGCTGGGTGAGATCGCGGGTCAGAGTCGCAGCCAGCACCGCAGCCAGGGCTTCGGCGTAGGTCAGCCGCGCGGCGCGCAGGCCGACTACGTGCGCCTCGAGGCGTCGCGCGTGAGCGACGTCGCGAACGCGGCGAAGGAGGCCGGCATGTTCGATGGCCTCGACCCGATGCTCACGCGCTTTGCCGCGAGTACGCCCGCCGCACTGCGGCCGGTGTTCGACAGCCTCACCCGCACGCTCGCCGCGCTGAGGACCCAGGTCGACGTGCAGTCCCCGTGGAACGCGCTGCCGCGCATCGACGCGGCGCGACGTCTGCTCGACCGCTGGTGCACGGCCGGTAATCCCTCACGCAGTGACGCCTGCCGCGGCGACGAGCCGCTGCCGGTCACACTCGCGCCCGCCGACGCCGACCGCGTGCTGAGCGCGGCGCACACCTTCCGCCAGCTCCAGCGGCTTGGTGCGGCCAGCAGCGGACTGCTGCTCGAGGCCACGGTGAATCGCGAGTTCGTGGCCGAGGGCGACACCGCGTCGCTCACGTTGCGCGTGACCAACCGCAGTCCGTTCGTCGCGCGGGTGTCGGTGTTCACCCCGACCAGCGCCACCGCGCCCGCTCCGACCGACTCCATCGCGCCGGGCGCCGCGTATGTCACCACGCTGCCGCTGCCGTCGTATCCGCGCTCGGCGCCGTGGTGGCTGCGCCGCCGCAGCGATGATTCCATCGCCACGCTGGGCAACCTGATCGTCGAGCCCACCGCGCGCGGTGGCGACATGTTTCTCGAACCTGCCGCCACGGTGGACGAGGAGACGCGCGCCGCCCGCCCCGATGCCTCGGTGCCCGCGCTCGTGAACGGCGTTGCGGTGCAACTCTCGGCGCCAATCACGTGGCGTCGCATCGACGAGGTGCGCGGGCAGCTCGACAGCCCGGTGCTGTTCGCCCCGCGCCTGGCGGTGATGATCGATGGCGGCATCGCGGGTTACGTGCGTGCGAACACGGCCTTCACGCGCGTGATCACGGTGCGCGTCGCCGCCCACGGCACGACCGCCGGCCCGGTGACCGTCACGCTGCAGGCGCCGCGCGGTGTGAGCATCGACAGTGCATCACGCGCCGTGACCGTCGCCACCGGCGATGCGATGGCCGTGCCGTTCCGGATCAGTGGCCGCCTGCCAGCGGGCCGCCACGTGCTGAGCGCCAGCGTCACGGCTCGCGTCGGCAGCGAGGTGAAGACCTACGCCACCGGCTACCAGTCCATCGAGTACCCGCACATCCGCACGCAGCTGCTCTACCGTCCTGCCGCGATCGCACTCGAAGCCGTGGAGACCGCACCCGTGCGGTCAGGCCTCGTGGGGTACATCACCGGCCTCGCCGACAACGTTGCGCCGATGCTGTCGCAGCTCGGTGCGACCGTGGAGACGCTGCCCGCGGCGGCGATTTCGCAGGCGGCACTCACACGATTCAAGGTCATCGTCGTCGGCCCTCGCGCCATCGAGGCGCAACCGGTCCTCGCGGCACGCATGGCCGCCCTGCACGCCTGGGTGCGGGGTGGCGGCACCATGATCGTACAGTACCAGCAAACCGACATCGCACGGCCCGGCCTGGCGCCGTTCCCGGTGACCGTCACCCGTCCCGCCGCCCGCGTCACGGAGGAGGACGCCGAGGTGCGTGTGCTCCGCGCCGACAGTCCGCTGCTCACGAGGCCCAACCGCATCGGCCGCACCGACTGGGCCGGCTGGGTGCAGGAACGGGCCACCTACATGCCCACCACCGCCGACAGCGCCTACACGGCGGTGCTCGGCATGAACGATGCCGGCGAGCCGGAGAACCCGAATGCGCTGCTCACGGCGAAGCTCGGCAAGGGGACATACGTGTTCACCACGCTGGCGCTCTTCCGACAGTTGCCCGCCGGCGTGCCCGGTGCGGCGCGGTTGTTCGTGAACCTCCTCGACGCCGGCGCGACCACGCCCGCACCGCGCATCCGGCCGACGCCGTGAAGTTCCGAGTCACGGCAGCGGCAACGGCAACGGCAACGGCAACGGCTACGGCAACAGCGAACAGCACACAGCATATCGCAGAACTGAACAGCCGCTGAACGGCTCTCTGGCTCACTCGCAGCACTGCAGCGCTGGGCCGCTGGCCGGCGTTCGCGTTCCGCGTGGCCTCGTGGAGGCTTTGGGAACAGCATCTGCACACCGCTCTTTCCAAAGCCTGCGGTCATGATCGTCCGAATGAAGGCCGCTGCCGCGCCCCGCCGCCCGGTGCAGCGCTGTGGCCGTTCCGTTCTGCGGCTGTGCGGTGCTGCGATCTGCAGTAACTCAGTTCTGCGATAGGGTGTTCTGTACGTCGAAGGCGGGCGTGCCTGCCTCGCGCCCGCACGAACGCCAACGCCACGCTCACCCGGAGAGGCTCCGCGCATCGAGCTCCGCCAGGAGTTTCTTCGGCGCCACCTGACGGTAGCCATCGTCCAGCAACGATGCGATGTCAGTCCACCGCGGTCGGCGGTCGAGCCAGACGCCGATCCACCCCGCGGGACCGACATAGGGCGGCTTGAAGTACCGAGCAGGATCGGACTCGATCAGCAGCGCCTGATTCGATGCGTTGGCCTTGATCCACACCGCCGGCCGCCCGGCGCCGTGGCGGTTGTCGGCATGCGAACAAATCGCGAAGATCTTCGTCGCCCGGAACGTCGGCTCGCCCCACGCTTCCTTCTCCACCGTCCCCGGAAACCGGAGGCACAGCGCTCGAAGCTTCTCCACTGGGTCCGTCGCCATTGCGCCCCTCCACGGTCGTCGCGAGCAGGAAACCAGCGTCCATGATGGCGGCGTGGCGGGCTGCGGGACAGAGCCACGCTGGCCCGGTGGCCAGCGGCCGCTGGCGAGGGAGCGTTTGCGGTGGCATGGTCTCCTTGATCCTCGCCCGCTACGGAGCCCCGATGTCCCGCGCCCGAAGCCTCCTTCTCCTCGCGCTCACCGTCGGCTCGCTCGGCGCGCAGGCCAGTCCCACCACCGGCGTCACGCACGGGCAGCGCGTGAAGCGCCTCGCCATCCGGACGCCCTCGTCATCGATGGTAACGGCACGCCCACGCGCGGGCCGGTGGACATCATCGTCGAGGGGAACATCATTACCGAGATCGTGGCCCTCGATCCCGTCGCCCTGCGCGCCGGCCGGAGCCGCCGGGCGCCAGCCGATGCCGAGATCGACGCCACCGGCAAGTACGTGCTGCCGGGGCTGATCAACGACCACGCGCACATGCAGTCCAACCGGAGCGGCCAGTCGCTGGACGGCTTCGAGTACAACCACGAGATCTGGCTCGCCAACTGCATCACCACCGTGCGTGAAGTCGGTGCCGAGAGCGAGACGGTGAGTCTGGCACTCCGCGAACGGTCGGAGCGGGGAGAAATCGTCGCCCCGCGGATGTTCATCTATCCATTCTTCGACGTCAACCGCAGCAGCATCGACACGCCGACCGAAGCGCGGGCGCGAGTCCAGCAGATGAAGCGGCTCGGCGTGGACGGGATCAAGATCGGCGACATTCAGCGCGACATCATGGAAGCCACGCTGGACGAAGCGCACCAGGTTGGCCTGTGCGTCGCACACCACGTCGGTGTGACGGAGACGAATGCGTGGGACGACGTGAAGTTCGGCACCACCACCATCGAGCACTGGTACGGCATCCCCGACGCCGCCATCCCGGATCTGCGGCAGGACTTCCCCAGCAACTACAACTACTCCGACGAAACCGATCGCTTCCGCTGGGCCGGCCGGCTCTGGCGCGAAGCCGAGCCCGGCATCCTCGACTCGCTCTTCACGGCGATGGTGAAAGCCAAGGTCGCCTGGGTGCCGACGGTGGTCATATACGAGGCCAGTCGCGACGTGCAGCGCGCCCAGGGGCAGCCCTGGTTTCAGGATTACCTGCACCCGTCGCTCGCCAACTACTTCAAGCCCGATCCCGCCAATCACGGCTCGTACTTCATCGGGTGGAGCAGCACCGACGAAGTGTACTGGAAGGAGAACTACCGCATCTGGATGGACGCGCTGCGGAAGTTCGAGCGGAAGGGCGGCCTGATCGGCTGTGGTGACGACGCCGGCTTCATCTACGAGCTGTACGGCTACGCACTCATCCGCGAGATGGAACTGCACGCCGAAGCGGGCTTCCACCCGCTCAAGGTCGTCAGGCACTGCACCGGCAACAACGCCAGAATCCTCGGCGAGGAGTCGCGGCTGGGGCGGGTGCGCGTGGGCTGGCTGGCCGACCTGATCGTGGTCGACGGTAACCCGCTCGAAGACATCAAGGTCCTCTACGCTGGCGGCACTGCGGCAATGCGCGACGGCAAGGAGGTTCGCACCCTCGGCACCGAGTGGATCATCAAGGACGGTATTCCGTACAATGGCCCGAGGTTGCTGCGCGAGGTGAAGGCGATCGCGGACGCCGCCACGCAGCGGGTGCGGCCGTAGAGATGGGGTGCGGCCTGCGTTCGCGTGTCTCATTCACCGGCCCCATGGCGCTCGCGCTGCTGTGCCAATCACGCGCCCGCAGACGTTCAACGGAGGAACGCAGGATGAGATCGACACACGCGCATCGCCCCGTGATGCTCGCCCTGGCCGTCGCCGGGATCGCGGCGGGTCCCCGGCTCGAGGCACAGGTCACCGAGCTGACCCGCCGCCCCATCGCCGACGTCACGCACCTGACCTTCGGCAACCTCTGCGAGGATCGGTTCGTGATCCGTAACGACGGACCCACGCCCGTGTCTCTCGAGTATGCGGTGGCAAAGGGATCGCAGCGCTTTTCGCTGACCCTCGGCGGCCGTGAGCTGGTGGAACTGGAGTCGAAGGAGAAGGAGCCACTCGAACTCTGGGTGGATGGCTCGCTCGTGGCGCAGGCGGAGAAGGAGGGTCGCAAATGCCGCGACGTGCAGGGGAATGCGTCGGTGGCAGTCGCGCCGCTGAATCCGGTCGAGCTCCGCGACGATCGCCGCGGCCAGGTGAGGGGTGGCATCGGCGTCGGGTTCGGCATGCCCTTCTACGATCCCTGGTTCAGCCCCTTTGGTCATGGCTATGGATTCGGCATGTGGCCATACTACGCCGGTTTCCATGGCGTCCCGATCATCATCGGCGCCGCCGGACGTGGTGGCGGCGGACGTCGTCGCTGACCATGGCCCAATACTCGGGACCGGTTTTGTCAAACCCATGCGGCGCCCTTCCCCTCGAGGATCGGCGCCGCATTCTGCGCAGAGGCCTGACTTCGTAGCGGCGGGGTTCTGGACGCATCCCGGCATCACGACGCATCACGCTACCTCGTGCCGCAAGATGGTCACGGCGGTACGGTGCCGATGGCGTAACAGGGGGAACATCCGTACCATTGAGGTGCCCCTGCCCCGGAAACGTGCTCCCAGCGCTCCCTTGTGATATCGACGACCGCTACACGCTGACGGCGGAGCTCGGGCGCGGCTCGCACGCCATCGTGTATCGCGCGCTCGACCGGCACCTCGATCGGGAGGTGGCGGTGAAGTTGCTGCGCGAGGAGCTGCTCGGCTCCGCCGTCAGCGAGCGATTCCAACGCGAGATCCGGCTCACGTCGAAGCTCGAGCATCCGCACATCGCCCACGTGTACGGCACGGGCCAGTTCATGGGCACGCCGTACTTCGTCATCGCGCTGGCGCGTGGCACGACGCTCGGTGAACGCCTCACGCACGAGCATCAGCTGCCGGTGGCCGAGGCGCTCACCATCGCGAGGCAACTCGCCGGTGCGCTGCAGCACGCCCACACTGCAGGCATCATTCATCGCGACGTGAAGCCGGAGAACATCCTGCTCACCCCCGACGGCGCGCTGCTCACCGACTTCGGTGTGGCGCGCGCACTTGGCGCCACGCCGGGCACCCTCGCGACGTCCACCGGCACCGCCGTCGGCACGCTGCTCTACATGAGCCCCGAGCAGCTGTGTGCCGAGAAGGACGTCGACGCGCGCAGCGACCAGTATGCTCTCGCGCTGGTGCTGTACGAGATGCTCGCCGGCGTACCCGCCCACGTGGCAGCGAATGCAGAGGGATTGCGGGGACTGCGCATCATCGGGCAGCACGCCCCCGTGCGCGCGCACCGGCCCACGGTGCCCGAGCATGTGGAGCACGCGCTGCAGCAGGCGCTCGCCCCCGCGCCCGCCGATCGGTTCACGAGCATGTCCACGTTCATCGCAGCGCTGGACGGAGGACGGTCGTCGGCGTCGTATCGCATCAGCTCCGCGACGACGGCGGTGCGTCAGGTCGGCACACCGGCGCGCACACGTCGCTGGCTCGTTGGCGGCGTTGCGCTGGTGGCGGTGGCCGCGGGTGCCCTGGGAGCCACTCGATTCCGTGATCCGGCGGATGCGGCCACGCTGATGCCGGCGGGCATGGCGACGCGCTTCACGGTGCTGGCCGAAGGTGACACGGCGGTGGCGCATGCGCTGGCGACGGAGCTCGGGCTCTGGTCGGCGGAGATCCGGGCCGCCGTTGCGCCCGCAGACGCCGCCGCGTCTGGCGTGGTCCTGACGACGCGGGTGACGCCGCTCCCGGTCGGTGTGCATGCATCCGTGCAGATCCGCCCCGTCGGCGCGCCGGCGTGGGCTGAGGCGCGAGTGGTGCAGGTCATCCTGCCCGCCAGCGGGACACCGCGCGCCGACTCGCTGCGCCTCCTCGCGGCGCGGGTGCTGATGGCGACGCAGGTGAGCCCCGACTCGGTCGAGCTGCCCGATGCCGTGGTGGACCATCCGATGGCTGCGCTGCGCAGCTATGGCGAGGGATGGGTGGCACTGCACGCCGGCGACCTCGCGCAGGCCGAGCAGGCCTTCGCCGACGCGTCACGCAGCGGCAGCCTGCCGCAGGCGGCGTTGTGGCGGGCGACCGTGGCGTCGTGGCGGCAGCCGATGGCTCCTGGCGGGTGGCGCGATGCCGCGGCGGCGGCGCAGTCGGCCGTCGCGGTGTTGCCACGGCGCGACTCCTTGCTGGCCGAGGCGCTGCTGCATCGCGCGAACGACCGGATGCCCGAGTCGTGCGATGCCTACACGCGCGCGACGCGCATCGCCGGTGGCTCGTTCGCGGCGTGGTACGGGCTGGGGGAGTGCCTGCGGGTCGATTCGATCGTGGTGCTCGACACGGCGAGTCCGACGGGGGCGCGGTTCCGGACGTCGCGGTGGGGGGCGGAGACTGCGTACGAACAGGCGATCGATCGGCTGCCGGCGGCGGGACTCGTGAAGCTGTTCGCGCCGTTGCCGAAGATCACGCTGGCGTTGAACGGAACGAAGCGCAGCGGCCAGCTGCAGCAGATTGGCGGCACGAACCACGCCGGCCTGCCGGCGCTGAGCGGTGACACCGTCGTCGTCTGGCCCTCGCCACTGCTCGCCGCCGATGCGGCGCTGACGGTCCCACTCACCTACCAGACCGCGGTGCGACGACTCCGCACGCGCCTCCGCAAACTGACGGAGTCCCTCTCGCGCCGCGCGCCGCAGAGCGTTGCGGCGCAACTCGCCTATGCGGGTGCACTGGAGTATGCCGGTGTGCTGCGCGCCACGAGCGGTCCCTCGGCACTCGGTGTGCTGAACGCCGCGCTTCCGGTGGCGCGCACCCCATCTGATTCTGCGAGCATCAGGATTGCGATCCTGCGCCAGCATCTGCGGCTCGCGGATTTCGCGGCCGCGTCGACAGTGTCGTCGCAATTGCTGCAGTATGCCGATCGAGCCATCGCAGGCGAGGCCGAGCGCCTCGCGCCCGTGGCACTGCTGACCGGGCGCACCGCGCTGGCCGAATCGCTGCTCGTGCGCTCGATCGAGGTGAGCCCCGAGAATGGCGATGGCCTTCCACTGGCAGTCGCGACGGCTGTCGCGCAGTTCCGGATTGCATCGGCACTCGGTGCGTGTGAATCCCTCGGGAGACTGCGCGCTGCCGCTGTCGATGGCCTGCGCAATCATTTTTCGCAATCCGAGCGTACCGCCGCCGAGGCGCAGTTGCTGCACCCGGCAGACTGGTCGCGGCTGACCTGCGCCGGCGCACCCACTCCTCGGGATGCGCCGGCAGCCGACAAGCTCGTCCGCGCCCGCCAGGCGCTCCAGCGCGGCGACATGACGGGAGCCGCGCGAATCCTGCAGAGCATGCGCGAGGGACGGGCCGGTGCGTCGGCCGGCTCGGTCGCGTGGGATACCCGCTTTGCCGAGATGGCCCTGCTGCTGCAGGCGCGAGACACCGTCGGCACGCTGGCCACGCTCGTCACGGCGCTGGAGGGTTTCGACGCGACGATGGACTACGCGCTCCTCAACCTCGAGCAGAGCGCCGGATTGCGTCGCAGCCTCGCGTTGTGTGATTCGTTGCGCGTGCGTCTCCCGACGCTGCAGGGGCCTGGGGCGGTGTGTCACGCCGCGCAGGTGCAGTGGCAAACGAGGAACAGCCGGTAGGCTGGCCGTCAGATGTCGTACGCAGGCCCACGTTCACCACGAGGTTTCGCATGCGCACTCGCTTGCTTCACTTGGCCGCATTGCTTGCCCTGCTCCCGCTGATCGGCGCGAGCTGCGGTCCGACGGCCAATCGCGGGCCCACGGGCATGCCGCTCGTTACGAGTTGCGTGCCGCGGGAAGGTGATCCGCTGGAATGCAAGAACATGCTGTACCAGGGCTGGAACACGGCCGGGCTGCAGCCGGCCTTGTCGAGGCTCAAGCTGCGGCTCGACCAGATCAAGGGCGACCTGCAGGAGGCCGGCGCCAATCAGCTGCGAGTGGCCGGTGCCGAGTGCCGATTGACCGCCGGTGCCAAGACGCCACGAATGGTGCGCGTTATTTACGGCGCGCCGAAGGACCTGCTCCGCTTTCCCGAGGCTGGCACCGATGGGCGTGATCTCGTGGTCGGATTCATGGATTCCGTCGAGGATAAGGACAACTGCTGGGAATCGCGCTATGGCGTGGTGCGGCAGTACGACGGGTGGACCCGCCTGTTCCATTTCATCACCGTCAGCACCGTTGCGGCCACCGTGCCCACGCCGGGTGACCCCGACGTCGCGTTCGGGACATGGAAGTCGTGGTCGTTGTACTCGCGTCAGGATCCGAACGACCCGTCGCTCACCGAATTCAAGCTCGACACCCTGCGTCGTGGGGCGTATGTGCGCTGTGGCACGCCGCACGTGGGGCCGAACGATGTCGCCTTCATCGATTGCCGGACCGTACACAAGCTGGTCGACTCGGCGACCAAGGTCGTGAACGCGGGTGTGGTTACGAGCACGAGCACGAACAACGGCCGGGCCGCGGCGAAGCCGAGCGTCAGTTTCGTGTTCGCCGGCCTGCTGGCGAAGTACAAGTTGGGGGAGATGTCGCTGCTGCGCGCGTTCGATTCCGAAGGTCCCAGCGTCGAGTCGGCCTGGGGGCGGTGCGGAAATCTTGGGTGTTGTGCGTCGGAGTAGGGGCTGAGCCGGCGACTGGTTCAGCTGCGGGTGGCGGCGTCCGGCTTTTGGAGTCATTGTTAGCGTATCTTCCGTCACTGATCCGCTCGCGCGCGGCGTGGTTCGGCAGTTCACGCCAGCGCGCGATCCGGGGCGGTTCTCGGTTCTCTTCGTCGTGATCAAGGAGACTCGCTCACGGTGCAACTAACGCGTTCTTTGAGTCGAGAATGCCAGCAGGGAGTCGACTGGATTCCGTTGCGGTGAGGTGGCGCGAATTCGAGATGCAGGTTCACGTAAAACGAGCGATGAGGTGGACGATGCGAAGTGGTACTGTCGTGGTGTTGATCGTAGCTGCGGTCGCTACAGCCTGCGGGCGGCTGAATGAAGATGAGTATCCTGAAGCTTCAATCGCAGCTGCATCCGTGACGAGAGCGACAGATTGCAGGGTTCAGCATGCTCCGAACGATCTCAAATGCAAGAACATCATGCCTTTTGGATGGAAGGCGTTCGATGCAACTGCGTTGCAGGGGATTGTTGATACCGTCAACGCGATGGTCGCCTCATCGAACGTTTTGACGCAAGACCGCGTCCTTTCGCGCCAGTGCAGGGCTACCAAGACGATCGCGACTGCGGCCGTGAAGTACCGAGTTCCTGAAGCGGCAATGCAGGAGTTTCCAACGACCGGGACGGGCGAAGACGACCTACTGATCGCCGTGATGGAAACGGACAACAAGGACAGCTGTTGGACTCAGAAATACGGCATTCAGTCCGAACTTGGTGGACATCCCCGTCTCGTGCAATTCGTGACGGTCAGGACGATTTCCGCCGCAGCGCTGCCGGGTGTGGACCAACGTGTTGGCCAATGGCGATCATGGACCATTTACCGTGACCCTCAGAAGGGCCTGACGCTCCTGGAGACCGATAACGGCGCGTTCATCGCATGCGGACACCGCCACTTTGGGGATCCTGACCAGAGCCGGGTGCAACATGCCTTCATCGATTGTCGGACCGTCGCTGAAATTGCTAAATCCGCTCAATCCGCTCAAGGGTCTTCGGCCACGCTCCAATCGTCCGCTGCCGTTTTACCGAGTGCTGCTGCTCCTGCTGCTGCTCCTGCTGCTGCTGCTGTTGCTGCGCGATTTGCTGACCTCATGCTTGAGTATCGAATAGGCAAGAATCCTCTTCGCCTCACGTACGATCCCACGACCGAGTCCGCGTGGGGCCGCTGCGGCAACCTCGGCTGTTGTGCCGCCGAATAGGCCGCCGAGCCGGCCGCCACTCACCGCCGAACCCTGAACCCCCGCGCCGCAATCACCCCACCCACCAACCCCCCCAGGTGCCCCTGCCAGCTGATCCCAGGGGCACCTGGCAGCACCCCGAACACCATCCCGCCCCATACCACCGCCACCCCCACACTGATCGCCACGCTCGCAAGACTCCGCGCATACCACCCGCTCAGCAGCAAGAACCCCAGATACCCGAAAATCACCCCGCTCGCCCCTACGTGCACCGTGCCGGGCAGCCCCAGCGCCCACGCCGCCAGCCCGCTGCACACCGCCGCGACCACCGTCACCGCCGCGAAGTGCCGCCGGTCCCTGAGCATCACCAGCCAGCCGAACAGCAGAAACGACAGCGTGTTCGCAACCAGGTGATTCAGGTTCGCATGCAGGAACGGCGCGACCACGAGGCCGATCAGGCCCGCCTCGGTCCGCGGCACGATCCCGAAGCGCAGCAGCGCACCGCCCAGCAGCGCGTTCACGCCGAACACCGCCCACAGCGCCGTCACCGACGCGGCAAGCGTCGCGACCTGCCCCTTCAGTGATCGTGTGACGCCGCGCGAGGTGCGGGTGAGGCTCCGAGACATGGCCACGCCACCGTCACTGCGCTGCGGGAAGGGTGTACGACAGGTCGTACCGGTGCACCGTGCCCTCGATCGTCAGCACGAAGGCGCCGGCAATTCCCGCCAGCGCACCGGTGCCACTGTCGGGCACGATCGTGATCGTCAGTGTTTGCGTGCCCGCGTGCATGACGCCAGTGTGCTGCAGCAGAAAGCTTCCGCTGCGCCCAGAGACCGTCCCCGTCACCCGCTCGATCGCGGAGTACGCCGCCGAGCCTTTCACAGCGCCCATGCCGGTGATCATCTGGCCCTTGGCACTGCCCGTGATGTCGCCAACGAACTGCTTGTCGAGGAGCATCCGGCCCATCGTCGCGGCATCGGCGTAGTCATCCGCCGGCAGCGGTGTGATCTGAACCTCGAACGTCCCGAGGGCATGCATGGGCACAGACTGCTCGGTGTGTGGTGAGACGTGCGCCGCCCGCGTGGGTGCCGACTGCGCGCCTGACGCCGGCGCAGCGATCCCTGCAGCCAGCAAGGTGCACGTGCCAAGGGATACGATCGCCGTGAGGTGCATGTTTCGTCCGATCTCTGGTTCAGGGCATGGCGAGCCGCTCGCCCGCCGCATCCGGGCGGTCGGCACTCGTCACTACGACAGCATAATGCAGAACGGCGCAGCCAGAGAATTGCTAACGGCGAAACGCACAGCCGCTGAACCTCGGTCGGAATACGTACGAATTTTTGGCGGTGCACCGCTGTGCGGTGTCCACGCAGGCCTCCAACCAACACCCCCCGAACCCATGCCGTTGCCCATCCGCGGCAGTGCCGTTCCCCTCCGGCCCATCCGCGGTAGTGACGTTCCCCTCCGGCCCGTCTGCGGCTGTGCCGTTCCGCATTATGCTGTTTCAGCGCCTTTCGCGCGTACCGATGCCGACGCAGCCGTTCCTCACCCGAGCCACGCCCCATGTCCTCCCGCCGCGATTTCGTCCGCACGATGGGCCTCTCCCTCGCCGCGTCGGCGGCGGCGGCCAGTGACCTCGCCGCACTCGACAGCGGTGCCCCGCCGCAGGGGTCCGAGAAACTCCTCGTCCGCAACCCGCATCATCCCGCGCCCGCCCCAGTCGGCGTGGACCGGCTGCCGCTGGCCTGGTACAAGGCCACCACCAACCGGCTGCGCGCGGCCGCCAAGGCGCGCGGCGTCAAGGCCGTCCTGCTGCAGGCCGATCCCAACCTCGTCTACTTCTCCGGCTGCTTCCGCGGCAGCGGCGAGCGCACCACCTGGGCGCTCCTGCTCGTCGACGAACCGGACACCATCTACTGGTACTCGCCGGCAATCGACCGCGACCTGATCCAGTCGTGGTGGTGCACACAGAACACGTACTACTTCTGCTACCCGCACGCCGCCGGCGGCTTCCCCAACCGCGGCCAGAACCTGCGCGGCGGCCGCGTGGACCTGTGGGCCTGGGTGCTCACCCAGCTCGCGGAACGCGGATTGGATGGCGCCTCCATCGGCCTCGATCGCGAGCTCACGCCGAGCGCGCAGGCCACCCTGACGCGCATCCTCCCGCGCGCGCACGCCGTCGACATCAGCGACATCTGCCTCGGCATGCGCATGATCCGCACGCCCGAGGAGATCGCGCTCATCCAGCGCGCCTATCGCTACTTCGACCGCATCCATGCCTTCGCCCGCGATTACATCCTCGAGCATGGTACCACCACCACCGACTACCAGGTGGGCCAGGCGCTCAGCAGCTACGGCATCAACCTCCTGATGCGCGACGTGAAGCGCGACGGAAAACCGCACAGCGCCGTCGGCATCGAGGTCACCGGCAACTACGTGCGCGCCGGTGTGGCAACCGCGTACCCGCACCCCAACCAGTTCTTCCACACTTCGCTCCGGCGCGGCCAGCCGGTCTACGTGAACTGCGACATCCTCCTCGGCGGATTCGGCGGCGAGGGGTATCGGAACTACATCATCACGCCCAGCACGCCCGCTCACGACCGAATGTGGCAGGTCGTGGCCGAGACCATCCAGATCATGGTCGAGGAGACGAAGCCGGGGGCGGTCTGCGGCGAGATCGCGCAGAAGGTGCATGCCCACCAGATCCGCGCCGGCATGCAGGAGTTCATCTACCACCGGCCGGGGCATGGCCAGGGCACGAACTTCGAAGGCCATCAAGCGCCGTTCATCGCGCTCGGCGACGACACGGTGGTGCAGGAGGGCATGACCTTCTCGGTGGAACCGGGGCTCTACGACGCGGCGCGCGGCATTGGCATCAACCCCAGCGACCGACTGCTCGTGACGAAGGACCGGAGCGTCCTGATGAGCTCCATTCCGTACACAAAGGAATGGAGCTACCTGCGACTGTGACTGTGATGGCGCCCGTGTGCCGGTCGGACCGGCGTCTGGGCACGGCCGGTCAGATCGCGACTTTCGTCTGATTCAGGTCGGCCATCCAGCCCCGTGCCGGAGACACGCTGCCATGCGTGCCCGAGCGCCAGAGCAGGAAGACGCTGTTCGTATGGCTCGCGATCGCGGCAATGAAGGCGTTGTCGTCGAAGCCGCGAAGGCGTCGGTGCAACTCCACGAGCAGCCCCGATTCGACGGCGAGCACATGCGGCACGACGATGCCATTGTCGTCCCCGCCTCGCAGGACGATGAACATGTTGTCGTCATCGTCACTGTCATCGGTGGTCATCACCGTGACCTCGCGCAGGTCTCCCCACGAGATGGCGTTATACTGGCCGGAACCGACGTTGTGGCGGATGCCCCACTGCGCGAAGTCGAGGGACTCATCGTCCTGCACGACATTGCGCGACGACAGCGACGCGAGCTCGGGGCGGAGGTAGAGCAACGCGGCCACACAGCTCAACGCCAGGACGGCCCAGCCCGCGGTGTGCTCGTTACGTCGTTCGGTGCCGCCGACAGCGAAAACGGCGGAGGCTGCGAGCGCGGGGGCGCCCGCGCGAGTGGTGCCGTGGAACATGGTCCGTGATCTCCTGGGTCCCGCAGCGTCGTCGCTGCGATGTCAGTCCCGACTGATGTGTGCCACTGCCTCGTCGCGATGGGCGCATCTGCCGGAAGACGTTCGACCTCGTCCGTCTACTATAGCGTCTGCACATTCGGGGCCAAGGGTTTGCCGAACTCGACAATTGAAGAAATCGCGAACTCGGCAGCCCGCGATCTGTGGTCGAGTCTGCTCGCACCGTGTCGCGCCACTCGCTCGATCAGGCGGCGTGCACGGGGCTTGCAGGAGTGAATTCCATGCAGTCCGAACCCAATACCAGCACCCGCGTCACCAGCACCCACGCCAGCGACCCGCGACCGCACGTCGTCATCATCGGCGGTGGGTTCGCCGGCATGAGCGCCGCGCGCACCCTCGCCGGTGCCGACGTCCGCATCACGCTGATCGATCGCACGAATCATCATCTCTTCCAGCCGCTGCTCTACCAAGTGGCGATGGCCGTGCTCAACCCCGCCGACATCACCGTCCCGATCCGGTGGCTGCTCCGCAAGCAGGCCAACGTCACGGTGATCATGGCAGAGGTGGACACGATCGACATCGCCAGCCGCACGATCACTCTCGATGGCGGGTCGAGCAACGTCGAATGGGAATACCTGATGCTCGCCAGCGGTGCGCGTCATGCCTACTTCGGCCATCCGGAGTGGGAGGCCAACGCCCCGGGCCTGAAGAGCATCGAGGATGCCCTGGAGATGCGCCGACGCTTTCTCCTCAGCTTCGAGGCCGCCGAGCGCGCCAGCGCGGCAGGCGAACGCGAGGCACTCCTCACATTCGTCATCGTCGGCGGCGGACCCACCGGGGTCGAACTGGCGGGAATGATCCCGGAAATCACGCGGCACACGCTGCGTGAGGACTTCCGCCGCATCGACCCGGCCAGCGCACGCGTGATCCTCATCGAAGGCGGCCCGCGCGTGCTGGCGCAATTTCCTGCCGAGTTGAGCGACACGGCGTACCGCGACCTGATGTCGCTGGGCGTCGACGTCCGCCTCGATACGGTCGTCACGGGCGTCGACGATGAGGGCGTGACGCTCGCCGGCGGAGAGCGGATCCTTGCGCACACCATCTTCTGGGGCGCCGGCAATCAGGCGTCGCCGCTGGCGGCACAGCTCGGTGTGCCGCTCGACCGCGCCGGACGGGTGATCGTCGACGACGATCTCTCCGTGCCGGAGCATCCGACCGTCTTCGCGATGGGCGACATCGCCTCGGTGCAGACGGAGGCAGGCACGCCGGTCCCCGCCGTGGCGCCGGCAGCGAATCAGATGGGCGCCCACGCAGCCCTCGGCATCCTCCACGACCTCGCCGGCACCGCGCGCACCCCCTTCCGCTACGTCAACAAGGGCGACCTTGCGACCATCGGCCGCTACCACGCCGTCGCGGCGATCGGGACCGTCCGCCTCACCGGCGTCGTCGCGTGGCTCACGTGGCTGTTCGTGCACATCATGTACCTTGCCGGATTCCGGAACCGCCTCACGGTGTTCGTCCAGTGGGCGTATCAGTACTTTACATATCAGCGTGGCGTGCGCCTGATCACCGGCACCACGGCACACCGTCTCCTGAAGACGAGTCGTGAACGTGCGCAGGCGCGCGCACGAGGAAAGCCCCCGGGGCGCGAGGCTGCCTGAGGCGCCTCGAAGACGCAATTCGCGTCCGGGATCCCGGTCCGTTCCCGTTTCTGTTCCCGGTCCTGTTCCTGTTCCTGTTCCTGTTCTGTTCGCGTTCCCGGCCCTGTTCCTGTTCTGCTCCCGTTCCCGTTCCCGTTCCCGGTCCTGTTCCTGTTCTGTTCCCGTTCCCGTCCCGATCGCCGACACCGGCATTGTAACGAACTCAGCAGCACCCGGCTCGTCCCGCATGCATGGCCGGCACCCCGGCAATGATTGACCGGGTCGCGCTGGTCCCGTAGCCTCACACCATGGCGCTGCCGCGAACCACCAGCATCCTCGAGCCGCCCTCGTCGCCCGTCGCGACGGTGGCCCGTCTGGAGCACATCTTCGATGCGCTTCCGCTGGCCGTCGCGGAGTTCGACGCGGAGTTGCTGCTGATGCGCGCCAACCTGCGCTATCGCACGCTCATCGGCGCCCTGGTCCCAGCCGGATGGCGACCCACCGCCTACGACGCCTTCCCGAACGCTCTCGCCGACCTCAGCGACGAGATCGACGCCGCCACCGTGAGGCAGGAGTCGCGCACCCGCCGCGTCGCCTTCCGCAACACGGCCAGCGCCCTGCAGATGGTGGAGCTCACCTTCGTGCCGCTGGCCTCGGGCGGGCTGCTGATCGTGGGCACCGAAGTGACCGAGATCGAGGGGCTGCGCCAGGCCCTCGCGCGCAGTGTGGCGCAGCTGGAGGCGATCTTCGACGTGCTGCCGGAGTCCGTGCGCGTCTACGATCAGCACGGCGTCGTCATCCGCGAAAACTCGGCCGCCCAGGCGGACCACGCCACGCAGGAGCTCGCCTCACTGCGCGAACTCTGGCGCGCCGACCTGCCGCGCCGTGTCGATGGCACCTCGCTGTTCGTGCACGAACACCCCACCGCGCGCGCGCTGCGTGGCGAGGCGGTGCGCAACGAAACGATGGTCGTGCGCCGCGGCGAAACGGGCGAGCAGGTGGTCGAGGTCAACTCGAACCCCCTCCGCGATGCGAGCGCGGTGGTGGTCGGCGCCGTCACCGTCGAGCGCGACGTCACCGAACGCGCCCGTCTCGCCCGCGAGCTGGCCGAGCAGGTGCGGCGCGCCAACGAGCTGTATGCGGTGGTGTCCACCGAGGCCGAACGCCTCGAGCAACAGGTGCGCGAGCGCACGGCCGAGCTCGCTCGGCTGGAGGAAACCCGCAACCGCGAACGTCGCCTCGCCGCCGTCGGTCAACTCGCCGCAGGCGTCATGCACGACGTCAACAACGCCCTCAACCCGATCGTGGCCGCCGCGCATCTGCTGCAGCTGCACGCCACCAACCCGGAGAAGGTGCGCGACTATGCGCTGCGCATCGCCCGCGCTGCCGAGACGGGCGCCGCGACGGCGTCGCGCGTGGGGCGGTTCCTGCGCCAGGACCCGATCAACCTCGCCCCCGGCGCCATGATCGATCTGGCCGTGGTCACCGACGAGGTGATCGCGATGACGCGACCGCTTTGGGCCGAACGGGTCGGTGGCGGGGCGGTGATGCTCAATCGCTCGCTGGCCCATGGCGTCATGGCCCGCGCCGTGGCCGGCGAGGTGCGCGAGGCGCTGCTCAACCTGATCCAGAATGCCCTCGACGCGATGAAGGGGGGCGGTACGCTGGGCGTGGCGGTCCGCCATGATCGCAGCAGCGCCATCGTCGAGGTCCACGACTCGGGCCACGGCATGAGCCCCGAGGTGGTCGAGCGCGCCTTCGAGCCGTTCTTCAGCACCAAGGGCGCCAACGGCTCGGGCCTCGGTCTGGCCGAGGTCTATGGTGTGGTCAAGCGGCACAACGGGCGCGTCGAGATCGAGTCGGAAGTCGGGCGAGGCACCACCGTGCGCCTCGTCTTCCCCCTCGCCGACCCCGCCACCCAGACGCCGCCCTCGCTGGCGGCCGTGCCGTTGCCCCCGACCGAGCCGCGCCGGATCCTCGTGGTCGAGGACCACGTGGACGGGCGCGAACTGGTGACGCAGGTGCTCGAGATGGCCGGTCACCAGGTGGTGGCGGTGGCGACGATGTCGGCTGCGGAGGCGGTCCTCGCCGGTGACGAGCCGCCGTTCGACGTCGTCATCACGGACATCGGCCTCCCGGATGGCGTCGGCACCGACCTCGCGTCGCGCATCCGCAGCCGGTTCCCGCGCATTCGTGTCGGCGTCATCACCGGATGGGAGCTGCGCCCGGAGGCAATGGCCGACGCACACTTTTCGCTCCGCAAGCCGCTGGTCGCCGACGAGTTGCTGGCACAGGTGGCGGCCGAGTGACGGGCGGAGACGTGCGCCCGGTAGCTGCTGCAATACATTCCCCGGAGTCAGGTCGGACTCGACTTCATTCATCCTGCATTTTCGTAAAGGCTGCTCAATGGCTGACTCACCGATCCGGGTCGTTCTCGCTGACGACGATGTGCACGCACGACCGTTGCTGAGCGAACTGCTTCAATCGATGGGATTCGCCGTCGTCGGTGAGGCCGGCACCGGACGCGAGGCCGTGGCGGTGGCCGCCGACGTCCTGCCGGATGTGGTCCTCCTCGACGTGCACATGCCCGATGGCAGCGGCATCGACGCCGCCAAGGCGATCACGGCGACCGGTGCGCCGACCGCCGTGGTACTCTTCAGCGGTGACCAGTCGGTGTCACTCAGTGCCGATGATGCGCGTGCCACGGCCGCCATCGCCTTCCTTCCGAAGCCGGCGCCGCCGGGTATCCTCGACAGCACGCTGCGCCTGGCCGTGGCCCGCGCCCGTGAACTCTCGGAGAGCCGTGCCGACGCCGCCTTCTGGAAGCAGAAGCTGGAGGAGCGGAAGCTCATCGAGCGAGCGAAGGGCATCCTGATGCGGCGTACGGGCAGCACCGAGCAGGAGTCGTACCGCATCATGCAGCGGAGTTCGCAGGACAACTCCGTCCCGATGTCGCAGATCGCGCAGGCGGTCATCGACAGCGAGCCGGGAGCGAAGAAGTCGGAGGCGGTGGTCTGAGGCCATGGGCGCTCCGCTGGCAGGACGGAGGGGCGCGGCAGTCGGTGCGCCCCTCTGTCGTTCGTGCTGGCATCGCGCCGCCGCGCTCGGGTCGATCCGAATGGGTTGCTCGCTTGCACCCGGCCAGGACGAGGCAGGCAGACCGCTGATGTGGATGGGAGGGATCGTGCGACGGACTCGTGACAAAGTGTCGGTGCTGCTGCTGGCCGCAGTCATCGCGGGCGTCGTGCCCGCCCTCGGTGCGCAGGCGCCCTGCGTCCGGCTCGACACGCCGTATTGGCAGGTCGGCGCGAGCCGGTTCCTGCAGATCAGCGGCTCGGGCCAGCGACAGTCGGGCGTGGTGATCGAGCGACACTTCACCGATCGTCGGATCCTGCGTCGCAGCAGCACGGGCTACCGCATGGAGATCGCCCGCACCCGGCTCGGACTGACCGACGCGACGCTCGCCCTCGTGGCGGATTTCGATGCCGACGGACGGGTGGTGCGGGTCACCGGTGATCCGGAGGGCCAGCAGCACGACCTGGCGCCTCTCACGGTGCTGCCGTGTGCCGACCTGCAGCGTGGTCGCACCATGGCCGATGCCGGTGGACGCGTGGACGTGCTGCGCAGCGCCATCCAGCGCGGCACGACCCGATCCGTACCGGCGCGCCCGGTGTCGATCGGAGCGGCGCTCGACACCATCGGCGAGCGCGTGACGCCACTCGCGGCCGAGCGGCTGGTGGCGGACACGTCGGACGGTGACATGCTGCGTCAGCTGCCGGGGCAGGCCACTTCAGACACCGTGCATCCGTGGTCGCGGCTCGAAGGGATCGAGACCGAGCGTCAGCTGGTGCGCGTGCGCGATGGTGCAGTGGTGTTCCGCGAACGCTCCCGCCAGCTCGCGGGACGCGGCTGGGTGCCGCCGCACGACCTCAAGGACACGGTGCCGCTGCGTGTCGAGTCGGCACTCGTCGAACGACTCGTCGATTCAGCACACGTCGCGGCGATGCTGGCCATGCCGCGCCGCGGTGAGCGCAGCGTCAGTGGCGGTCCGCATGACACGGTGGCGGTGCACTTTCGCGAATGGCGCGGCGACACACTGATCCTGCGCCAGTTCCGACGCACGGGGTGGCGTGACGAGCTGCGCACGGTCTGGCGCGAATCGGCGCTCGCTGGCGCCCTGCTCACGGAGCCGGGCACCGCCACGCAGCCGCCGGGCATCACGCACCGACCGTTCGGCGTCGCGCGCGGCTACCTGCGCGATGCCGGCGCGCGCGATTCGCTGATCGCCACTCCGGAACATGCCTGGTCGCTGGCCCTCGACGGCTACGAGGACGCAATCATCCCGGCGCTCCTGCTGATCCCCGCCGACTCGCAGCCACACCGCTTCTCCATGTACGCCCTCGCCGCCGAACAGGGGGGCTGGCTGCACTGGACCGTGTCGGTGGCGGCACGTGGCTCGATTCGCGTCGCGAAGTTCGTCACGCTGCAGAAGCAGTGGCTCGGCACCTTCATCTACACCGATGCAGGGGAGCTGCTGCTCGCGAATCTCGGCGGACCTGGCGGGGTGACGCGGGTCCCGTCCGCCGGCACGCGGCTCGATCAGGTCTGGTCGCGTCAGCGCGCCAACGTGAAGCGCGAGGACCTGATCGGCGCGCCGGCCGCCGCACCGCCGCGCCCCTGACGCCGCGTCGGATCGGCATGGCGAGGTGCGGCATCGTTGGCATTCGCAGCACCTGCTGCAGCGACTGCAGCGAGGCGAATCGACTGTATCGACGGCAGCGTCGCAACTGACTGTGTCGACTGCAGCGTCGGCAGCGTCGGAATCGACTGTAGTGTCGGAATCGACTGCAATGTCGGAATCGACTGCAGCGTCGGCAGCGTCGGAATCGACTGCAGCGTCGCTAGCGTCGGAATCGACTGCAGCGTCAGCGCGTCTGCAGCGTGCGCGTGAAGAACGCCCACACCCGGTTCCACGAATCGATCTGTTCCGGTGAATCATCCAGCTCAAGCGTCTGCCGATCGACGCGTCGGCTGAACGTGTGCCCGACGCTCGCCGGCCCCGGCGTGGGATTGACGTAGATCGTCGTCTCGGCCAGTGCCGGCTTCCGCGCCACCAGGGCATCGACCAGCGGGCGGGCCTCTTCGAAATTCACATCCTCGTCGTTGGTCGCGACATGCACCAGCAGCGGCGACCGCAGGCTGTCCACCCAGTAGTACGGCGAGCGGCGGATGTACTCGGCGCGGTTTTCGAACGGCAGGCCGCGGAGGCCGGCCTGCGTGGCAAACTGGCGCTGGTACGACGGCCCCTTGAACGAGAGGCGGAAGAGCAGGTTCGTCACCGGCACGATCGCCGCGCCCGACGTGAACGGCACCACACGCGCGTGACGCATCATCAACAGCGCGGTGATGTAGCCACCGTGGCTCCAGCCCATCACGCCCAGTCGCGTCGTGTCGACGGCGGGCATCGCTCGCAACACCTGGACGGAGGAGAGGACGTCGTCCACCTCCTTGCCGCCGTAGTCGATCGCGTCGTGGAATGCCTGGCCGTATCCGGTGCTGCCGCGATAGTCGGGGCAGAGGATGACGTAACCCCGGCGCACCGCCTCGATGATGAATGGCAGGTAGTTCTGGTCCCAGTTGCCGTGCACGCCGCCGTGCACCCAGACCAGCGCCGGTTGCGTGCGAGGACCACGCGAGGTGAGCGGCTCGAAGACGTACGCCGGAATCTCGAGGCCATCGATGGCGCTGCGGTACGTCACCTTCGAATACTTCATCACGCCGGCACTGCGCGCGGCGAAGATGCTGTCGGTGGCGGCCTTGGCCGTGATCGCGCGTGCGTAATTCGCGGTCGGATGGTCCTGCGGGTCGGCACTGACGTACAGCGCTCGCGCCCGCGCCGAATCCATCACGATGCGCTGCGGTGCCGGTCGTGCCTCCTGATCCTGTGCCTCGACGGTCGGCGATGCGAGCACCGCGACGAGACCGGTGAGCAGGATGACGGTGTAACGGGGTGGCGTGCGCATGGAGTGGACGATGGGTACACGGGAGGATGGAGCGGATCTCACGACTATGCCGCCGCGCCTGATTTCGTTGATCAAAATTCACGCGCCCGCGCGCCGATGGTGCGTCAGGTCCCGCAGGCGGTGCAGCCGCTCGGGCGGCCGACCCGGCCGTCACCCCGCTGACGCCGGCCGGACGACGGAATCATCTGTTCCATGCGTGACTTCGGAGCGAGGGGGAGACAGCCTGCTGATATATCACTATTTTCTACTGAGCATCGTGGCAGGCTTTCGTACTCGCGCCACTCGCTGACGCCGTAAGCCGGTGACATAATTCCGCTGCTGACACCGTTGCAATCCCGTGAATTGGTACGGGGGTGGCAACCACGGCGCAGGCCGTGGCGGTGTTGCCCGGATGTTGCCACAGG
>Ga0105045_10000653_pt1 | contig 26124 bp, 18 predicted proteins | sample MAT02_FD_78089 | JGI IMG/M metagenome (GOLD analysis project Ga0105045, IMG submission 78089) | Freshwater microbial communities from Lake Fryxell liftoff mats and glacier meltwater in Antarctica - MAT-02 (megahit assembly) | ecosystem: Environmental > Aquatic > Freshwater > Ice > Liftoff... | reverse complement strand
GCTCAGCCGGGGCGTGGGATCCTGCTGTTCATCATCCTCGTCGTCACGAGCATCTCGGCGCTCCTGCTCCTCTTCGGAGACCCGATCGTCGCGGCTGTGCCGCTCCTGCTGGTGGGAGCAGTGTACCTCTTCACCTCGCTGCCGCTGCGCGTACCGCTGTACGGGCTGGTGTTCTGTGCCGCCGTGTCCGACTCGCTGCCGATCGAGCTTCCCGGCGGCACGCTCTGGGAGCCGCCGCTCTACCCACTCTATTCGCTCCTTTTCGAGAACCTGAACAAAGTCGTGCCAATCGAGGCGCTGCGATTCTCGGGCGTCGATCTGCTCTACGTCCTGAGTCTGCTCTTGCTTGGCGCGCGGGCGCTGCTGCGCATTCGAGTGGACCGGATGGGGAGGCTCCCGGTGACCTCGGCCCTCTACGTCGTGGCGGCGCTCGCCTTCGTCGGCGTCGTGTGGCTCGAAGTCTGGGGCGTGGGCGTGCGCGGCGGAGACTTCCGCCAGTCGCTCTGGCAGATCCGGCAGCTCCTCTGGCTGCCGACCGTGACTGTCCTCTTTGCGCTCACGCTGCGCGGCGTCCGTGACTTCGATCACGTGCTCAACCTGATCATGGCGGCATCCTGCCTGAAGCTGATCAGCGTGGTCTGGTTCTACATCACCGTCGCGCGACCGCTGGCCTTCGAGCCCGCCACGTTGACGAGCCACTACGACTCGATCCTGTTCACGATCTCGATCGCGACACTGATCTCGCGGTACGTCCACACCACGCACTGGAAGTACCTGGTGCTTCTCGGCACCGTCGGTGTCTGGATCATGCTCGGCGTGGTGCTCAACAATCGGCGCCTCTGCTTCGTCAACATCGCCGTCAGCGTGTTCATGATCTTCATCATGCTGCGCGGGCCGATGAAGCGCGTGCTGACGCGCCTCGCGGTGTATTCGCTGCCATTCGCCTTCGTCTACCTCTCGGTGGGGCAGGTCGCGAACGGCAAGATCTTCAAGCCGGCCAAGCTGGTGACCTCGGTCGTCAAGCAGGACGACCGCTCGAGTTCCACGCGCGACGTGGAGAACTACAACCTGCTGGTGACACTGAAGCAGTCGAAGCTGCTCGGCAGTGGCTGGGGGCACGAGTACGTCGAGGAGGTGGTCGGCGACGACATCTCCCTGGCGTATCCGCAGTACCGCTACATGGCACACAACGGCGTGCTCTGGCTCTGGACGATCGGTGGACTGACGGGCTTCACACTGCTCTGGATGCCGATCAGCATCGGCATCTTCCTCGCCCGCCGTGCCTATCTGTTCGCGCGGTCGCCGGCCGAGCGTTCGGCGGCGGCGCTGAGTATCTGCATGATCGTCACCTACATGCTGCAGGCCTGGGGAGACATCGGTACGCAGCACCTGAACTCGACGCTGACGCTGGCCGTGGCGCTGGCGATGGCCGCGAAACTGGCCGTCTCGACCGGTGCCGTGCCGCGGCGCTACCGCTTTTTCGGCACCCGGCGTGAGCACCCCTCGGTGGCGGCCACCGCGTCGTGGGTCGGCGGCGTCCAATGAGCGGTGCACTGACTCCGCTGGCGACCGGTGTGAACGTGACGCTGCTGCTGCTGGCCATTCCTGCCATCGCGGCGACGGGGTATCTCGCGTTCCTGACGCTGCTCTCGGCGCGCGTGGCACCGCCGCCGGAACGAACCGTCACTCGGTTTGACGTGCTCGTGCCGGCGCACGACGAGGCGGCTGGCATCGGCGCGACGGTCGCGTCACTGCGTGCGATGACGTATCCCGCCGAGATGGTGCGCGTGATCGTCATTGCCGACAATTGCAGCGACGCCACCGCGGCGCTCGCACGCGGGGCCGGTGCACTGGTCCTCGAGCGACGGAGTGCGACCGAGCGGGGCAAGGGCTACGCACTCGCCTGCGGTTACGCCGCGTCGCTCGACGACGGCTTCGCCGACGCCGTCGTGGTGGTGGATGCCGACACGAGTGTGTCTCCCAACTTGCTGCACGCCTTCAGTGCACGGTTCGCCGACGGCGCCGACGCCGCACAGGCGGAGTATGGTGTGCGCAATGCGCAGGCCTCGTGGCGAACGCGCCTGATGGTGCTGGCGCTGACCATGTTCCACACGGTGCGATCGCTCGGGCGGGAGCGCCTCGGTGTCTCCTGTGGCTTGCGTGGGAACGGCATGGCATTCAGCACGGCCCTGTTGCGACGCGTGCCGCCGTGCGCGTACTCGATCGTCGAGGATGTCGAGTACGGCATTGCGCTGGGACTTCAGGGCGTGCGCGTGGTCTACGTGCCCGAAGCGGCCGTGCACGGCGACATGCCGGCGACTGCCACGGCGTCGACGTCGCAACGCGAGCGATGGGAGGGCGGAAGGGTGGAACTCATGCGCACCCATGTGCCGCGGCTGCTCGCGGCGGCACGCGGACCGGCCGGTGCAGTCGCACTCGATCTGGCGGTCGACGTGCTGGTGCCTCCGCTGACGACGCTCGGCGCCTACGTCGCCGCCGGTCTGGTCGCGGTGGCCGTGGCCGTCGCCTCCGGCGCTGCGACGGGCATGGGCGTCATCCCGTGGCTGGTCGCGCTGGCAGGCCTGCTGCTCTACGTCATCCGTGGGGCCGTGTTGTCGGGAAGTGGTGCACGGGCCGTGCTCGATCTCGCCTGGGCGCCGGTGTTTGTCGTCTGGAAGCTCACGCTGCTGTTCTCGCCCACCCGCCGGACCGGAGACTGGGTACGCACCGCGCGCCCGGATGAGACATGATCGGAATCAACCTGCATCGACAGAAGAAGCACGAAGAGATTTACACGGAGCCCAGCGCTTCGTCGCGCCTCGACGAGTGGCCCGCGGAGATCGACGGCATCCGGCTGATCGCGCGGCCCGACATCGTGGCAGGGCCGGAGGACTGGCCGCCGGTGTGGTTCGCGTTTGCGCAGCATCGCTGGACGTCGCTGGTGCTCGTGCCGGCGCATCCCAACGTCTCGGTCCTCGCCTTTGCGCGCGCACTCGCGAGCGCCGGACGGGCATACGATGAACCCACGCTGGGCCTGATCGAAGCGGAACGGTTGCCACCCTCGCGCATTCCCGGCGTCTTGGCTGACATCGAGGCGCGCACGTCGCTCGAGCAGCGCACGATCATCGCGGTTGCCTCACCGCTCGAGGACAACAGCGCCGTCCCGATCATCCGCGCCTGTGATGGCGCCGTGATGGTCGTTCCCCTCGGCGACACGCCGATGGCGTTGGCACGCCGGACCCTGGCCGTCGTCGGCCGTGGGGCGTTCCTTGGCGCGATCACGGTTTCTCACTGAGGCTGCCCGTGCGACACCGGGTTCGGTTCGGCAGGCTCTGGGTCGACGCGCTCGCTTTCGACGATGCGCTCGACGCCGTGCGTGAGCTCGTGGAGCGCAGGCGAGGGGGCGCCATCTTCACGCCGAACGTCGACCATGTCGTCATGGCCGAGGAGCACGAGGGGCTTCGCCGTGCCTACCGGCGAGCGGATCTCTCCTTCGCCGACGGCATGCCACTGGTCTGGACCTCGCGCATCCTCGGACGGCGGATTCCGGAGAAGCTTTCCGGCTCGGACATGATCGTCCCACTGGTGAAACTGGCGGCACGGGAGAACTGGGGTGTGTACATGCTCGGTGGCATGCCGGGCGTGCCGGGCGCGGCCGAGCTCGCGGCGCAACGGCTGCACGCGATGTTCGGCGTGCGGATCGTCGGCGTCGACCCGGCGTTCGTGTCGATGAATGGCGACGGGCCTGATGATGCAGCGGTGCTGGAGCGGGTGCGAGCGGCCGCGCCAGACATCGTCTTCGTCGCGCTTGGCGCCCCGAAGCAGGAACTCTGGATCGCACGATCGCTGGATACGATCCGTCCCGCTGTTGCGATCGGCTGTGGCGCGAGTCTGGATTTCATATCGGGGCAACTCAGTCGTGCGCCCCGTTGGATGTCCAGTTCCGGATTCGAGTGGGCCTTTCGGTTGGCGCAGGACCCCCGTCGCCTCTGGAGACGCTATCTCGTCCGTGGGCCGCGTTTCGTCGGGATCGTGTGGCGGACTGCGCGCCTCCTGAAGGTGCAGCGCGTCCGCTCCGTCTCACGCGAGCCTGCCGCGGATCTCCCGCCATAACGTCCGTTGCACGCACAGAGGACTTGCTGGATGCCATCGCCCGAGAACGCCGCCGCAGCTTTCGACCCGTTCGCTGGCCCCGCGATCGCACTCGCCTTTCCGAGCACTGCCCCCCAACGGGAGATCTGGGCAGCCTCACAGCTGTCGTGCGATGCAACGCTGGCGTACAACGAGGCCGTCGTCATCGATCTGCGTGGCGGACTCGACGTCAGCGCCCTGCGATCCGCCGTCGCACTGCTCTGCGCGCGACATGAGTCGCTGCGCGGGACCTTCAGTGCGGATGGTCTCACGATGCTGGTCGGTGAGCCGGGGCGGATACCGATACCAGTCGAGGACCTGATGCCACTCGGCGGCGTCGCGCAGGCAGCGCGTCGCGAGGCGTTGCTCGCCGAGGCCGTCCGAACGCCGTTTGACCTTGAGCACGGACCGCTGGTGCGGTTCACGCTCTTCCGGCACACACCGGAGCACCATGGGCTGCTCATCGCCGCGCACCACATCGTGTGCGATGGATGGTCGTTCGGTGTGATCGCGACCGATCTGGCGATGCTCTACGAGGCGCAGCGTCGTGACGGCGCGACCTTGGCGCCCGCGATTTCCTTCAGCCGCTACGCCGCCGAGACGGCGGCGGTCGCCCGCACTGCGGTGCGTGCCGAGGACGAGCGCTTCTGGCTCGCACAGTTTGCGGGACCGGCGCCGGTCCTGGATCTGCCACTCGACCATCCGCGGCCGGCGCGGCGCACCTTCGAAGCGGGCCGCGAGGATCTGCGGCTCCCTGCCGAGCTCGTCGAAGCCGTTCGCGCCGCCGGTGCGCGCACGGGGTGCAGTCTGTTCGTCACGATGCTGGCGACGTTCGCGACACTGCTGCACCGTCTCACTGGAGACGAAGATCTGGTGGTCGGCATACCCTCCGCCGGCCAGGCGAGCGGCGGCCATGACAGTCTCGTCGGCCATTGCGTGAACACGCTGGCGCTGCGAATTCGGCCTCACGGTGATCTTCCCTTCCGCGAGCTGCTCGCACAGGTGCGGACGACGACACTCGACGCGCTGGACCATCAGGGACTCGGGCTGGGAGGCCTGCTGGCTCGGCTGCCGATCCTGCGCGATCCCAGCCGCTCGCCGCTCGTCTCGGTGATGTTCAATCTCGAGCGCGCCCTCCTCCCATCATCGCTGGCATTTTCCGGGCTGGCGGCATCCATCGCCACGGTGCCGCGCGCCTTCGAGCACTTCGAACTCTTCGTGAACGCGCTCGAGACGGACGAGGGGATCAGGCTCGAGTGCCAGTACAACGCCACGTTGTTCGACGCCGTGACGGTGCGCCGGTGGCTCGAAAACTTCGTCGTACTCCTGCAGGCCATCACCGATGCCACCGACGTGCCGGCGGGAGCGTTGCCGATCCTCACGGACGCCGACCGGAACGCACTCGCCCGCTGCAACGCGACGACGCTCGACGTCCCTGCCGGAGCGGTGGTCCACGATCTGATCGCGGCAGCGATGGCGCGGACCCCGCTTGCCATCGCGGTGGAACACGATGGCGTGGCGCTCACCTACGCGGAACTCGACACGAGGGCCAACCAACTGGCGAGGCACCTGCGTGCCATGGGCGCGCAGCGCGGCGCACGCGTCGGCATCTGTCTCGACCGCACCCCTGAACTGCTCGTCGGACTCCTCGCCATCCTGCGCACGGGGGCCGGCTACGTGCCGCTCGACCCGACGTATCCGGCCGATCACCTGGTCTTCATGGCATCGGATGCGGCCCTGACGGTCCTGCTCAGCGAGTCGCGCCATGTGGCGGAGGTGACGCTGCCGGCGCGCGCCGTGGTGAGGCTCGATGCCGATGCAGCCGCAATCGCCGCCTGGCCGCCGCTGCCCCTCGAGCCCAGCGCCGCGTCGGCGATGCCCGACGACATCGCCTACGTGATCTACACGTCCGGCTCGACCGGTCGGCCGAAGGGCGTACTCGTGCCACACCGCGCGGTCGTCAACCTGCTCTGCAGCGTGCAGCGCGAGCCGGGGCTCTCGGCGGACGACGTCGTCCTCGCGATCACGACCTTGTCGTTCGACATCGCGGTGTCCGAGTTGCTGCTACCGCTCACCGTCGGTGCACGCATCGTACTGGCGTCTCGCGAGACGGCGTCGGACGGTGTGGCGCTCAGCCGGCTCATCGCCGACGCCGGTGTCACCTTCATCGATGCCACACCAGCGACATATCGCCTGCTCCTTGCCGCCGGATGGTGCGGCGGAACGTCGGTGCGACTCATCTGCACCGGCGAGGCAATGCCGCGTGATCTGGCACGGACGCTCGTCGGGTGCGTGCGCGAGGTGTGGAACGGCTACGGTCCGACGGAAACCACCGTCTGGTCGACGTTCGCCCGCATCACGGCTCCAGTCGGACGCATCCTGATCGGGAGGCCGGTCGCAAATACTCGGGTACGGGTCGTGGATACGCGCGGGCAGCAGGTGCCGGTCGGTGTCGCCGGTGAGCTGATCGTCGGTGGACGCGGCGTGACCTCCGGATATCTGCATCGCGACGATCTGACCGCGGAACGATTCATTGACGACCCCGCCGAACCTGGCGCACGGTGGTATCGCACCGGCGATCTCGTGCGCCTGCTGCCATGCGGAGACCTTGAATGCCTCGGACGAAACGATGCGCAGGTGAAGGTGCGAGGGTACCGCATCGAACCGGGCGAAATCGAGGCGGTGCTGACGCGCTGGCCGGGCGTCATTTCAGCCGCAGTGATCGCGTCTGAGGACCCCACCCACGAGGTGCGCCTGGTCGCGTACGTCGCGCTGCAGGGCGGGGGAGACGTCCCCGAAGCGCTGCGCGTGTTCCTGCGGCAGTCGTTGCCGGCTTACATGGTGCCAAGCCGGTTCGTCGGTCTCGCCGTGCTGCCGCTCACGCCGAGCGGCAAGGTCGATCGCAAGGCGCTCCCCAAGGATGCTGAGCGCGGCGTGGCGGACGCAACGGCAATATTCGTCGGGCCGCGGACGGCCGCCGAGCTGACGGTCGCTGCGCTCTGGTGCGAAGCGCTCGGTCTGTCGCGCATCAGCATCCATGACGACTTCTTCGCGCTCGGTGGTCACTCGCTGCTGGCGTCGCAGGTGCTGTCGCGGCTGCGTCGAGACCATGATGTCCGGCTCTCGTTCCGGCAGATTTTCGACGCACCCACGGTGCACGCATTTGCGGCCCTGGTCGCGGGGGCCTCCGTCGTCGCGGACCGAGCTGCACGCACTGCGGCACCGCGTGCCATGCCGGCGCTCACCGACCGTGCACCGTTGACCGTGCTGCAGGAGCGGCTCTGGATGCTCGAGGAGATGCAGCCGGCGCAGGGGCTGGCGCACGCCCACACTGCGGCGTGGCGCCTGCGCGGTGCCATCGACGTGGACCGGCTCGAGAACGCCATCCGCTGTGTCATCGATCGGCACACCGTGCTGCGGAGCAGCTTCCGCGTTGACGAGGGGGTGCGCTGGCAGGTCGTTGCGCCACGCGTGCCCTTCGTCCTGGCGCGGCATGACATGTCATCGCTTGCACCGACGGCGCAGGAGCTGGCACTGCATGAGTTCTTCCGTACGCAGCAACACACCCCGTTCGATCTCGCGCAGGCGCCGCTGTTCCGCGCGGCGTTGATCCAGGTACGCCCCGATGAGCACATGCTCTGCACGATGCAGCATGGGATCGTCTGGGACGGGTGGAGCGTCGACCTGTTCCTGCGGGATGTCGCCACGTACTACGCAGACAGCGCAACGCCCCTCGAGCCCGTCCCGGTGGCCTACCAGCAGTTTGCCGCGTGGCAGGCCGGCTGGCTTGCCGGAGACGAAGCGGCGCGGCAACAGGCGTTCTGGCAGCGGCAGCTCGGCGGAGAGTTGCAGGAACTCGTCCTGCTGACCGACCGGCCGCGCCCGCGCGACGCGACGCTCGCGGGCAGTCAGGTGACGCTCACCATCCCGGCAGCGGTGTCGGACCAGTTGCGGACCCTCGCACATCAGAACGGCAGCACGCTTTTCATGGTGTTGCTTGCCGCGTGGAACGTGTTGCTGCATCGCTACTCGGGCCTTGAAGACCTGCTCGTCGGGTCGCCGGTCCGCGCCCGCACGGACCCGGAGCTCGAGCAGGTGATCGGACCCTTCGTGAACACGGTGCTGCTCCGCACGACGATCACCGCGGACCTCGGCTTCCGTGAGCTGCTGGCGAGCGTGCGCGACACCGCGCTCGATGCCTTCGGTCATCAGGAGCTGCCATTCGATCGGATCGGCGTCCGTGTGCCGCCGGTACGTGTGCTCTTCTCGATGCAGGACACACGCACCCGTCCGATCGCGATGGGCGATCTCGTGGTCACGCAGCACCACGTGCCGCAGTTCGTTTCGACGAATGATCTTCTGCTGTGGATGATGGAATCGCACGATGGCCTGACCGCGGTCCTGAACTTCAGTACCGAGCTGTTCGATCAGGCCACCGCCCACCTGATGCTGTCGCAGCTGCACGCACTGTTGCTCGGAGTCGTCGCATGTCCGGAGGGTACGGTCGGGAGTTTCGACCTCGGTTCGCTCGAGGCGGTGCCCGTCATGGCGTGCGACCGTGCCGAGCTCACGGCGCCCATGGCGTCTGTTGCCGACCGGGTCGCGCATTGGTCCGAAGTGACGCCCGATCACGCTGCCATTCGCGATGGCTCCGTGACGGTCACGTACGCCGCACTCGACGTGCAGGCACGGCGCGTCGCCGTTGCGGTGGCAGCACGGGGGCACGGCGCTGGCACGACCGTGGCGATCGCGCTCCCCCACCGTGCCAGTCGCGTGGTTGCGACGCTCGGGGTGCTGCGAGCCGGCGCGGCAGTCACGTTCATCGATCCCATGGATCCGGCGCCCTTCCGCTCCGCGCAGCTGCGAGCGTGTGGGGCGACACTGTGTATCATGGATCAGAGCGACTCGCTCGATGTGGCAAGCCTGATCCTCGCCGATATTCCGGTCGACGATGCCTTCGGTGCTTCCGCAGCCGTCGACTTGACGTCCCCCGCATTCGTGGTGACTGCCCCTGTTGGTAACGATGGCGTCGCCACGCAAGTCGTCTCGGGGCTGGTGTTGGCGACCACCCTGCACGCACTCGCGGCGCAGCTCTCGATCGACGCGACCGACGTGGTGCTGACCGCCGGCCATGGCAGTGAACCGTGGGCGCTGGTGGACCTGCTCCTCCCACTGGTGAGTGGTGCCACACTGACGATTGCGTCCGACGATGCACGCGAGGTGCCGCGCGACCTCGCCGTCGAGTTGCGCGATGGCGGTGTCACGCTGTGCCTGGCGGCTGAAGACCGCTGGCGCGGGCTCCTGGCAACGTCGTGGGCACCGACCGGCGATTTTGCCGCCGTCGTGACGATGGGCGCGCTGCCCGGTCCGTGGCTGACACCGCTACTCCAGCGCGCCCCACGCGTCTTCACGCTGCTCGGCAGCCTCGCTGATGCCGGGGCCACCAGTCTGCATCGGGTCAGCGCGGAGGATGTCGGCTGCTACGTGGGCACGCCGCTCACCCGTGCTTCGCCGTCGGTGCACGATGCTGGAGGCCGCATCGAGGCAGTGGGCATTCCCGGGGTGCTGAGGATGAATGTGGACGGCGTCCCGGTGACACTGGCCGCGCGCGCGCGTCGGACCAGCGACGGTCGCGTGCAGCTTCTGCAGGACGCGGAGGACTTCCTCTGGCTCGATGGCGCTCCTGTCGGCGCGGCCGCGATCCGGGACGCCCTCCGTGCGCATGCGGCGGTGCATGACGCCGCAGTCGCCATCCATCGGGATGCCACCGGTGCCAGACGGCTCGTCGCCTACGTCGTCACCGACAGTGTCGTGCGCCTCGTCGACGCCGAACTGCGTGCAACCGTGCGCACGCTGCTGCCGTCCCGATGCATCCCGCAGCGCGTCGTGCGTATCGACTCCGTCCCTCGTGACCGAGATGGCGTCGTCGATGTCGGACGGCTGCCGTCACCATTTGCCGTGGACGTGAACTCGCGGTACGTCGCCGCACCCCGGACCAGCGCCGAGGTGCAGCTGGCCGATGCGTGGCGTTCGGTGCTTGGCATCGACGCAGTCAGCGTCACGGACAACTTCTTCCAGCTCGGCGGCACCTCGCTGCTCTGCTTCCGTGTCGTGGATGAAGTGCGGCGGACCAGCGGGCAGTCGCTCAGCCCGCGCGCGCTGCTGCTCGGCACGCTCGAGCAGGCAGCGGCGGGTATGACGGCGGCAGCGGATCTCAACCTCGAACGGATCGCGGCTCCCGAAGGTGGCGTGATGTCGAGGCTGAAGGTGATGTTCTCCGGAACCGCTGGCTGACGCCGTTCCGTCGCGAGATGCTGGGACACGCTCAGTGCATTGTCAGGCGCGTCGGTGGGAGGGCCAGCGTCACGCAGCTCCCGTTCGAGATGGACGCCACTGCGATCTGGAGCGCACGCTTCAGCGGGACCGTGACCAGCGGCGCACCGGCGGCGGCCATGATCCGCACGGCGCCTTTCCAGCACGGGTCTTCGCCGCAGCGTGAGTCCGCCATTCGTGAACGATACGTGAGGCCGTGATCAGCGTGGAGATCAGCCCGACGAACAGCGTCGATGAACACGGGGAAACGGTTGGAGTGCATCGCTTTGCCGTGCTTTCACCGCCAGCGGTGTTCCTGGCCATCGGCGCTGCGCACATGGTGTCACTCGACGCCGCGGAACGGCTCTGTTCCTCTCACACCATCGAGCGCGCCACGGTCACCGTCCCGTCGGTGCTGCACCGCGCTGTGCCGGCACGGATTCGGGGTTTCGTCGCCGGCCGACATTGCGCCGCGACGGCGCTTGCCGCCGTCGGACACGACGTTGGCTCCGTGGCCGAGGCGCTTCCGATCGGTGCGCTGGGGGCACCGCAGTGGCCGGCGCGCTTCATCGGCTCCATCTCGCACTCGCACGCGCTCGCGGCAGTGGTGGTTGCACGACGAGCGCAGTGGCACGGCCTGGGCATCGACTGCGAACGTCTCATGACGGATGAGGCGGCAGACGGCGTCGTCGAGCGTATTCTTCCCGAAGCGAGTGAGGTTCGGCTCGCACACGGCGCCCGCAACCGGATGTCGTGGGCCGAGTTCGTGACGGCGGTGTTTTCGGCCAAGGAAAGCGTCTACAAGTGCCTCAGCCCTGTGTGTGGCACCTTTTTCGGGTTCGAGGACTGCCACCTCATCGCCATCGACCCGGTGGCGGGTGTCATGCGGCTCCGGCTCGTCCGCTCGCCCGGCCCGGGCGTCCCGCCTGACCTCGAGCTCACTGCCGGTTTCGAACTCGGCTCGGGGCATGTCTTTACCGCGGTGGGATGGCTGCCGACACCTTGAGCCGGACGGGATGACCCGACGACTTCACGTGCTTCAGCCATGAACCTGCCGGACGATGGATCCATCCCTGTGCCTCAGGTCGTCCCCGCCTACTTCGGCGCTGGCGGACGGCAGCTCTTCGGGATTCAGCATCTCCCGTCCGGTGATGACGCGCGCGATCTCGGCGTCGTGCTTTGTCACGCTGCACCTCAGGAGTACAGCGCCACATACTGGGCGATGCACAAGCTCGCCCGGCTGCTGAGTGCAGCCGGCTTCCACGTGCTGCGATTCGACTACTCGGGGACCGGAGACTCGGCCGGGGAGTCCGACGCCGTCTCTCTCCAGCGGTGGGCCGACGACATCCCACTGGCCATGCAGCAGCTGCGCGACGCCAGTGGCGTGCGTCGCGTCGCCCTCGTCGGCATGCGACTCGGCGCCACCCTTGCACTACGTGCCGTCGCAGCGGGAGCCCGGGCACGAGAGGTGGTGATGTGGGAGCCGGTCATCTCGGGTTCGGCATACCTGAGGGAACTCGACACCGCCGAGGCGCATCGCCTGTCGCTGCTCAACTATCCGGAGCCTGACGAGCGTCTCGACGACGAGTGGATGGGGTTCCCGTTCCCGGCAACGATGCACGCGGAGACGACCGCGGTCGACCTGCTGACTGAACCCTTGGGTCGTCTCGGTCGGATGCTCATCGTGAGCAGCAGTCCGTCGCCAGCGCAGGAAGCGCTGCATGCCCGCGCGAGTGCAGCAGGTGTCGAGGCTGCGATGCAGGTATTGCCGGATCCGGTGCTGTACGGAGGCGACGCCCATCCGGGCGAGACACTGCTCGCCCATGAGATTCCGGTTGCGATCGTCGCGTTTCTCGTCCATTGTAGTGCATGACGGAACGGGCCGTCGCTTTCGGCGCGCACAGTGCGCTGATTGGCGTGGTGTGTGAGCCAACCGCACCCGCGGGGGTACGGCGGGCCGTGCTCATGGCGAACATCGGCATGCATCATCGCGTCGGGCCCTCCCGCCTGTATGTCGAACTGGCGCGAGCGCTTGCCACGAGCGGCCTGTACGTCCTGCGATTCGACCTCTCGGGCATGGGCGACAGTGCACCACGGCGTGACGGGACATCGTCGAATGACAGCGCCCTGCGTGACCTCGATTCGGCCATGACGTTCATGACATCGAACTGCGGAATTGCGGAGTTCGTCCTCGTGGGGCTGTGTTCCGGTGTGGATGGTGTGCACGCTGCCGCGGCGTGTGACGCGCGTGTGCGCGGGGCTGTCTTCATCGATGGCTACTCCTACCCGACGACAGGCTTCCTCGCGCGCCACGCGATCCTCCGACCGCTGCAACCGGGACGATGGATGCGGTACGCGCGGCGGCTCGTGCGCGGACAAGCGCGTCGGAACACTGCCGCGCGTGACGCGACCGTCTTCGCCCGCGAGGAACCGAGCCGCGCGCAGTTTGCGGTCGACCTGCTGGCGATGACCGCACGCCGCGCGCGACTGCTGTTCATCTACACCGGCGGGGCGACCTCTCGATTCAACGCGCCGCGACAGCTGGCAGAGATGCTTGGCCGCGCCTCCCTGCCGGCCGGCGTCGACTGCGTGCTGCTGCCGCACGCCGACCATGTCTTCTCGCGGACCGATCAGCGCCGTCTGTTGTGTGAGCGCATCACCGGCTGGTGCGCGGCGCTGCCGGCTGAGGCACCGGCAGGTTGAGGCGACGGCCGGTCAGGGGACGACGGCGACCGTGCTGACGCTCATCGCAGGCATCACGACGGTGAGCTGACCATTCACCATGGCTGGTGCAGCGGCTTGCCGTACCGGGTTCGGTGTACCGTTGGCCAGCGCCCAGACCGTGGCACCGCGAATCGTGCTCACTCCCGTGATCGCGACGCGCGCCGTTCGCGCTGTCGTACCCTTGTTGATCGCGACGATCACGATGCGGCCGGCGGCATCGCGACTCGCGTACACCGAGCTGCCGACGATATCACTGGTACGCGCCTGCAGCCCGATGTCGCCGAACCGCGCGCCACTGCCGTCGTAGTTCAGGAACATGCGGAATGCGGCGAACACGTACGCGTACGCCTTTCGGCCGTCGCCATCGTACGGCGGTGCCCACACCTGCGCCTGCGGCCAGAAGGCGGCCGCATAGAGCCCCTCGCGTGCGAACACACCCAGCGCGTCAGCCTGCGCCACGCCTCCAGAAATGTCTCCACCGCGGCCGAAGTAGTACTCCGTGATGGCCAGCTTCGTCCCCGGATAGTTGGCGGCGATCTGCGCCTTGAGCCGCGGAATCAAACGCACAGGCCCGCCCGTCGTCCCCGAGACCCAACTCTCCTCGTCGTACGTCGAATCCCACAAAGATCGTGGTGCCTGCACGCGACGCTGGATCATCGCGCTGTCCTGCTTGGCGTAGTCGTTGGTGATCTCCCCGTTCGGCGTACCGCTGGCGGGATACCAGTGCACGTCGAGCACGTCGAGCAGACGACGGCCCGCACGGGCCTCGGCTGCCTGCATGCGGGCAAGATACACATCCAGAAAATTTTGCGTGCCGAACTGCGGATCAGGCGCCGGGTATCGTCCCGCGGTCACGATGCCGGCGTAGGTCGCGACGGCAGGCCCGAAGACGATGGCTGCCGGCATCGCGGTCTTGATGGCTCGTGCGTACACGATGCTGGTGTCCGTCAGGCCGGCGTAAGTCTGGATCCGCGGCCGCTGCGCGTCGTCATCGATGTCGCTCTGCACTTCCTTGTGCGTCGCATGCCAGATGTCCGGCTCATTGTCGAGTGAGAAGAACACCGGAGCCTGCGCGGCGCCGGCATGCCCGGGAAACGTGCGGTCGAACCACGAGACGAATTCGTCCTGATACACGAATGCATCCTTGCGGTCGGGCGACGTCGAGAATGCGCTGCCCTTGGCGGCACGGCTGACCCGGAAGTGCTGTGCGAGGCGCATGTCGCGCGTCACGTCGAGCGTGTCGAGTTCCACGCCATTCGCGTTCCGCGCCACATGGCCGAGCATGGGGATCGTCGCCATGAAGGCCTGGCCGCGTCCGAAGCTCACCTGTGCCCGATCACGGACGGCCGCGCCGGGCGTGCTGCTCTCGCTCAGGAAGGTGTCGTTCTGGAAGCGATAGTCGCGACCGGCGTTGCTGTAGTTGGTCTCCCAGTTGTACGCCGACAGCCGATTCCCGCCGACTCGATTGAACGTCATCTCGGCGGGTGGTGTCGCACCATCGTAGGTGCCGTCGATGAAGTTGCCGCCGTAGATGAATCGCGAGATGGCGAACGTCGCCCCCGGATCGATCGTGAACGTCACGTCGCCAGCGGTGAGAGCAGGCGGCACGGGGGAATGCGGCGGTACGGGCGACCCGACCCCGGTGGCACCGGCTGCGGCGCCACCGCAGCCGATCGCACAGGTCATCAACAGTCCCGCGACGCGGGACAGATGTGGGCGTGGTTGGTGGATGACGATGGCGCGCATTCCGCCAAGTTATCACCGCGTCTGCCACGCCGTTCGTTTACCGCGCGGCCATCGCCGACAGCGGCGTCGCGACCTCTTCCGCAAGGCCGAGGACTCTGCGCATCCCGTTGTCGAATCGACGGGTCGCGAAGCGCTGGGCATTCTCGCGGCAGGCCTCGGCCGTGATCTCACGTTCGTGCGCATAGAAGTCATCGAGCGCCCGGACCACTGCATGTGGCGTCTGCGCGCCGAAGAACACGCCAGTCGGTGTGGCGTGATCGAGGCCGCGAATCGTCTCGGTGGCGGCACCGCGGCCGAAAGCGATGACCGGCGTGCCGCAGGACTGCGCCTCGAGCGGCGTTATGCCGAAATCTTCTTCGGCGGCGAACAGGAACGCCCGCGCCGTCTGCAGCTGCGTCCGCAGGTCAGCGAGTGGCAGGCGGCCCGTGAAGTGCACGTTGGGTGGTGCGCCGTCCGCGACGGCAGCCCGGCCCGGACCATCGCCGATGACGATCAACGTTTCATTCGGCCGCAGACGGAACGCCTCGACCAGCAGGTCGATCCGCTTGTATTGCACGATGCGGCCCGCAGTGACGAAGTGCCTCGCGCGGGGCGCCGTGCTGAGCGTGAATCCGGCGGTGTCCACCGGCGGATGCACCACCACGCTGTCGCGACCATAGCAGCGCTTGATGCGCGCCGCGATGTAGGAAGAGTTCGCGATGAAATCCGTCACCCCATCGGCCGCACGTCGGTCCCAATCGCGCAACTGCGAAAGCACCCGACGTGCCGCCCACGCCTTGGGGCCCGTGAAGCCGCTCGTGTCCAGATACGCGTTCTCGAGATCCCACGCGTACCGCATCGGGGTGTGGCAGTAGCAGACATGGCGCACACCGCGTGGCACCGTGATCCCCTTTGCCACGGCGTGTGAACTCGAGACGATCAGGTCGTAGCCGGCGAAATCCCACTCCTTGATTGCCATCGGCATCAGCGGCAGGAGCATGCGGTAGTGCTCCGCCAGCTTCGGCAGGTGTTGCAGGCGCGTCGTGTGCGGCGTGCGGCCGACGAGGCCCTTCCGGTACTCCGCGGGCAGCACATCGATGGTGGAGAACAGCTCGGCTTGCGGCATGAGCGTCAGCAGCCGTTCCAGCACACCTTCTGCCCCGGCCCACGTCGTCAGCCAGTCATGGATGATTGCGACACGCATCAGGCGAGGCACCGATCGAGGTGCGCGAGTGCCAGTGCCGCGGCGCGGTCTGGTGCGAGGGTCATGTCGACAAAGGTCAGTGACGGAAGGTCGTCAGGAAAGGCAACGATGCCCGACGCCGCCGGTGCGTGCAGTACGACGGTCGGCCGAGCATGGCCAACAGCGAGGTGCGCAACCATCGATTCCACACCGACGGCGGCGCGCGCACGACCGGTCAGCGCCACGAGGTCGGAGAACGTCGTGGTGCCCATGGCATCGAGGCACCGGTCGGTCGGGATGAAGCCGCGCAGCGCCGCGAATCGTGCGCGATCTCCGGCATGGCCGACCAACTGCACAGGCGCGCGTTCCGCCAGCGCCGGCAGCAGGGCGGCCCAGAATGCCAGGGGCGCTTCCTTGGCCGCCGTCCTGCTACCCGGCTGTACCACGATCGGGGCATCGGGCGCAGGCTGCGTCGATGCCGGCAGCACCGGTCCCCGGTACGTCGCGGGCGGCAGGCCGAGCACATCGAGCGCATGGAGCCAGTTCTGGCCGAGCGACGCCGACTCGCGGTACGGAATGAGGGCGTGATACTGCCAGCTCCGGCCGCGCAGCCCGAAGCCCACGCGCACCGGCGTGCCGCTCTCGAGTGCGAGCCCGATGGTGCTCGGCGATGTACAGCGAATGTCGAGGTAGACCATGGCACCGAGGGCTCGAAGCGTCTCGGCGGCGGCGCTGCGCGTCTCCTGCTCGCGGCGCAGCCGCGCGGACCAGCTCGCCCCGGCAGGTTGGAGCCACGCCGCGTCGAACGTGACGAGCTCGTGCACGTATCCCTCGGCCACCAGCCAGTCCGCGACCTCTCGTGCCCACGATCCATGCACGAGCACGAGTCGCGCCTGCGGCAGTCGATCGCGCAGGGCCCGGAGCAGCGCGGTCGCCTGAATCAGGTCACCGAAGTGGTCGGGTTTGGCAACGACGATCGTCGCCGTTGCCAACTCCGGCATCCGGCACGGCCCCGCGTCGACCGAGAGCAGCCGGCGGCCCTGATCCACCAACGCCAGTCCCGTCACCAGTGGCGCCGGATACCACGTCGGGAGCAGGTAGCGGCGACCCAGGATCTCCACCAGCTGCGGACGGCTCATGCCGCGCGCGGCGAGCGCGACGCGGCGAACACGAGTAGATGAGTCCGTTGGATGCACGACATCGAAGAAAACTACTGTATCCCGGGGCAGGCATCTACGGCGCGGGGCCGCGTGACGGTGTCATCCTCATGTCGGCGATCCTGCGCGCTGCGGGCGCAGGAGAGCGGACAGCATCCGCGGCCCCGCCACGCCGTCTATACTTTGACGCATGCGATTCCGCCCCGGACACCTGCCGGCACGCGTCACCCTCGAGCATCTCTACGGCGAGGAAACGGCGGCATGGATGCGCCTCTCACCGACGCAGCGCTGGGCCGAGTCGATGCGCCTCGCGGCGTGGCACCACACCGTCGGAGGCACCAGTGATCCCGACCCAGATCCTTCGAGTCCTTTCCACGATCCGGCAGTACGACGCCCGCGCCCTGTTGATGGGGGGGCAGGCGTGCGTGTTGTACGGCGCGGCCGAGTATAGTCGCGATCTGGATCTGGCGGTGCTGGCGACCCCCGAGGCGTTGCCCGCCCTCGACGCGGCGCTCGCGGCACTGCACGCCACCGTGATCGCGGTTCCATCGTTTGATCCGCGCTTTCTCGAGCGGGGCCATGCGGTGCACTTCAGTATTCCGGATGGATCGGCGTTTCCATTGCGCGTGGACATCATGAGTCGAATGCGTGGTGTGGATGCGTTTCCGCTCCTCTGGGACCGCCGCACGACCGTTGCCCTGCCAACGGGCCAGGACGACCGCGAAGTGCTGGTGGATGTGATGGCGCTCGAGGATCTGGTGTCGGCGAAGAAGACCCAGCGTGACAAGGACTGGCCGATGCTGCGCCGCCTCGTCGACGCGTCGTACGCGGCGGCGCAGGACGACGCCGCGACGGATGCGCAGGTCGCATTCTGGCTGGCCGAACTGCGGTCACCCGCGTTTCTCGTGGAGTCAGTGGAACGCTTTCCTGACGCTGCCGCACGTTCCACGCGTGCGGCCGTGCACGCCGCGCGACACGGACTGGATGTCGACGCACCTCTGGCGGCCGAGCAGGCGGCGATCATGGCGGAAGACAAGGCCTACTGGGCACCGCTGCGACGTGAGCTCGAACAACTGCGGTTCGATGCGCGGCGAGGCACGTGAGCTGAAGCAGGGAGCGCATCGCTCGCGCGCTCAGGCGATCGGACCGCTCAGCTCCTCGCGCAGACGGACCCCGGTCACGAGCCCGCAGAACGCCCAGATGAACAGCACGGTGATGCTGGGAAAGGTGAAGAGGCCAAGGGCCACCGCCGCCAGTCCCGCACGGAACGTGACGCCGGACGCGCCGCTGGCCATGCGCCACACCCGACGCGAGAACGTCACCACGAGCGCCAGGCCCACGACTCCAGTCTAGGCCAGCAGCTCGACCCACGGGTTGTTGGCGATCGGCTTCACGGGCCGGAACCGGTCGAAGAAATCGGTCAGCTGGTAGGGGCGATAATTGAAGCCGTAGTGCGACAGGCCCACCCCCATCACCGGGTGCTCGAGCGACATGCGCAACCCTGCCACCGCCAGATCCAGCCGGTCGAGCTTCGACCCGAACTCCTCCGTCGAGAGCTTGGCGATGAAGAACTCCGAGACGTAGCCCGTGGCGAGCAAAATCGACGTCACGAGCGTCGCTCCCGCCGCGAACAGGGCAATCGCGTACACCGTGCCACGCGGGTCGCGGTTCTGTGCCCCGACGCCCAGCGTGTAGATGGCGCCGAAGAGTGCCAGTGCGATCACGTTCGCCGTCGAGAAGGTGATGAAGACGGTCGTGGCGAGGAAGACTGCCGTCCAGCGCCATCGCATCCACAATGCCACGGCCAGTGACGTGAGCAGGTACATCGCGAAGTAGTTGCCCTCCTCGAAGGTGCCGCCGCGGAACAGCTCACGGCCCGCGATGTTGATGATCTGCGGTTTCACCATGCCCGGCAGCAGCGGCGCCGGCAAATTGAAGACGGAGGAGAGCGAGAGGAGCCAGCCATAGACGGCGGAGACGATCGCACCGATGCACCACCAGCGGCCGACGCGCCGTGCATCCTCGTACGCGGCGGTCGCCACCAGCGCGAACGCAAACAGCGCCAGCAGCCAGTATGCGATCTTGACCACCGCATCACCGACGGGTCCGAGTCGCGCATCGAACCCATCGGTCGTGAACGAGTCGAGCGGCACGGCGAGCCGGAACGCGAGCACGAGCACGGACCAGGCGAGGAACGCAAGGATCGGCCGGGCGAATCGCGCGAGGCCCGGTGCCAGCACGATCCGACCCTCCCACAGCATCAGCGCGCCACAGATGCACAGCACCAGTTCGTAGATCTTGATCGGGAAGACGATGCGCAACGTCATGGCATACGTCAGCGGCAGCGTCCCGACCACGAGCAGGGTCCCGATGTGCCGCACCGACCGCGTGCTGGGTGTGCTGGTCGACTCAGGGGTGAGCGCTGCGGCCTGCATCACACGTCGCGATCAGGATGCGACGCGCATCGGAGCATCCGTCGTCACGTAGCGTGGCACCGTCAACGGCGCACGGCGGTCGGAGAGCGCGGCGAAGACCACGCCGACGAAGCCGAGCAGGATGCCGACGCCGGCGGCGATCCCGCCCCACAGCACCGGGCGTTGCTGTGGACGGTCCGGCGGTGTGGCAACATCGATCACGGTCAGCAGCGGGGTGTCACGAACCTCCGCCACACGGCTCTCCTCGAAGGTCTTCGTCAGCCCGACGAGAATGCCTTCTTTCACGCGAACTTCACGGTCGAGCTGGTCGTACGCGGTCATCAGCCGTGGCGACTCGTAGTAGCTGCGGTTCGCATCGAGAAAGCCCTGCCGATGGTGCGCGGCAGAGTCGAGCTCGACACGCGCCGTGAGCAGCCGCTGCTCCGCGAAGCGGCGCTGCTCGGTGGACGATCGCTGCCGACGCTCGAGATTGAAGCGATTGAGCAGTGCGAGCATTCGATTCGCGACGGCAGCCGAGAGCGCGGGGTCTTTCAGCGTCACGCTCAGGTTCACGATCGCGCTCTTCCGGCTCACGAGCACCTCGACCCTCCGTCGGAACTTGCGCAGCCCATTGCCGAAACGGCGCTCCGGGGTGGCGCCGGTGGCCTCGATCAAATCCAGCAGCGGGCGTGTCGCACCGGGGTGCGCCGGATCGGGGAACCTGGTGTTGAGCGTCGAGGTGAGCAGCTCCTGGCTCGTCAGCACGTCGGCAAAAAACTCGGTCGACGGCCCATCCTTGAGCTTCGCCAGCGCGCTGGCGCCGCCGGCATCACCGAGCAGCGAACCGATGCCGCCGAGGGCGCCAAGAATGCTGATGTTGTTCGTGCCCAGCGCGGATTCGGGCACGAAACTGGTGGTGGCGACCCAGCTCTTGGGCCAGACCAGTGCAGCGCCTGCGCCAACCAGCGCCGTCAGCAGCGGGGCCAGCACCAGCCACCGCCACCGCCGCACCACGGCGCGACGCAGCTCGACGATCGAGAACTCCTCGACCGGCAGGGCGGTTGCAGCGGGCGGCAGAATGGGCGGCTCTGGGGTCACGGCGTGTCGGACGGGGAGTGATCAGCAGCAGGTTCGGGGCGCGGTGCCGGCAGACCACCGCCCATGATGAGGCGTGCCACGACCGCAGCCCGCCGAAGGTCACCACGGCGCAACCGATTCACGATCGCGCCGAGCAAACTCAAATATACGGTCGGCAGCCGTCCCGGGAAAAAGCGACGGGTGAGGCGAAGGCGGGCGGAGATGCCGCAGAGGTCCGCCAGCTCGCTTCGCTGCGCGATCCGGCGCGCGCCTGCCCCGACCGTCGCCCCCTCGTGATGCCACACCGTGGCGTCCGCAATGAGTCTCGGCTCCCAGCGACCAGCCGCACGCCGTGTCCAGTCGAGTTCCTCTCCGTAGAGGAACCCGTCCTCGGACAGCAGGCCGACGTCGCGAAGCGCCGCCGGCCGCAGCACCCATGACGCACCGTAGATGTACCCCGGCTCACGGACCTCGCGTGTCAGCGGCTGGTTGAGGCTGGCGCCGTCATGCACTCTGCGCGACGTGGCCAGCCACGCGTTCCACTCGCACCACCCCACCGACTGCACGATCGTTGGTCGATCGTAGTAGCACACCGTGGTCCCGAACTGGCCAACGCGCGGTGGTGCATCGGCCAGCGCCTGTCGGATGGCGGCAACCGCACCGCCATCCACCACCGCATCGTTGTTCAACAGCCAGATGCCGTCGACCTTGGGATCGTCGAGGGCGATGCGGATCCCGTGGTTCATCCCTGCGGCGAATCCGTCGTTCACGGTGCGAGCGCAGAGCGTCCACGGTGCCGGCTCCGACGCCTCCCGCCAGCTCTCGGGCAACAGCGCCCAGCTTGCACCTGACGCGCCCGCGAGCGGCCACCAGTGCGCAGCGACGGTGTCGTGCACCGGACGCGGGGTGTCGACGCCCGCGCCATCGATCCATCGCGTGACCTGCTCGAGACTGTCGTCCGGCGAGGCGTTGTCCACGACGATCACGCGCGCGTCGCCGGCAGACACGGCGAAAACCAGGCTCTGCAGGCACGCCACCGTGTCTTGCCACTGGCCATGCTGCACGAGAATCACGGCGATCCGGCGGGTCATGGGAGCTCGTCGGCGCGACCGAGGACGAGGCGTTCTCCCGCCGGCCGCCGCCACCAGAGCAGCAGTGCGGCGGCTGTCGCGAGTACCCCAGGCACGATGAGGACGACGTGATTCGACGTCGGAACGACCGTCGCGGCCCATGCGCTCAGCGCCACCGCGGCCACCATGCACGCCTCGAGGAGCAGGATGGTCGCTGGCAGCGGCGCGACCGACTGCGCTCTCCACGCCAATAGCGCGGCGTCCACCACCACCCGGCCGGTCCAGGCTGCCGCCACGCCGACGATGCCGTGATGCCGCGCGGCAAACCAGAGCGTCAGCCCATACGGTACGATCTCGACGAGGTGCAGGGTGGCGGTCCAGCGGGCCCGTCCGGCGGCTTGCAAAAGTGTGAATGGCACGGCGCCTACGCAGTTGGCCGCGACACCGATCGTGAGAATCCGCAGCACCAGCACGCTGTCGCCGCGATACTGCGCACCGCCGGCGAACTGCAGCAACCATGGCGCCAGCACGCACGCGATCACGGACACCGGCAGCACGATGAGCGTCATGAGCCGCACGCCCGCCGCATGCAGCGCCCCCAGGCGGGCCGTATCCCCGAGTGCCGTCCGCGCGATGGCGGGGAACAGTACCATCGTCAGCGCACCAGGGACGATCCACAGCTTCGTCACGGCTTCCCATGGCACGGCATAGAGTGCGACGGCCGTCACGGAAATCATGGAGCCGATGAGAAAGCGGTCCGCATACGTCATGAGTGGACTCAGGACGTTGCTGATCGTCATCCACGCGCCCGCGCGCAGCAGCGGTGCGAGATGCTCACGGCTGGCCCGGGCGTGGCCGGCGGCCCGGTCGGTCGTCGCCGCCAGCGTGTGGTAGCGCCACCATGCCCACACGCGCATCACGCCGATCGTGGCCGCGATGGCCGTCAGCGATGCCGTGAACGGCAGCAGCAGCGTCGGCACGGCGAATGCCCCGACGCTCACCGGCAGGCGCACCAGATTGACGTCGCGAAAGCGGTGCCGCGCTTCGAGCACTGCGCGCGGTACGCTGGCCGCGGTGACGGCGGGCACCGTCAGTGCGAACAACACGGCGCTCATGATCGCATCGGTACGCAAGGCCTCAGGGACGTGCAAAATCCGCGAGACGTACCACGGCGCGATGATGGCCCCCGCGACACCGACGACGCCACCAAACAGCGCCAGCGTGACATGTGCCGTCGCGATGACCGAGCCGAGCGACGGGTCGCCGGCGCTGGTCGCATCACTGGCTGCAACCATGCGCGTGAGCGTGCGACCGAGCCCGAAATCCAGCAGCGTCGCGTACCCGAGCCATGCCCACGCCAGGGAAAGCAGACCGAATCGGTCAGTGCCGAGCGCACGCGTCAGCAGCGGCAGCGCGATGAGCGCGACCACGATCGGCGCCGCACTGGTGGCCGCACTGAGCGCGCCGTGGCGCAGGAGTGAGGGCGCCTTGGCCGTCACGGCTGCGCGGGGGGCCGGCTCATCCATGGTGATGGCGCGGCTAAGGTCGCGTCTGGATAATGATCGTCGCGAGCGAGGCGAGCAGGGCGGCGAACGTCCCCACGATTGCCGCGATCTGCGTGCGCGCGGCGAGCGTATCCTGGCGTTCAGTCCGGTCGCGCTTCGGCACCGTCACGACGGCACCCGGCCGCGGGGTCGGCTGGCCGTCGGGCAGCAGGAAACGACGCGCCACGGCATCCACGCGTCCGTTGGGCTGCGTGACGTAGGTGCGCCCAAGGTCTGCGTCGAGGCGACCACCGCCAGCGGCGCGGATGTAATACTGCATGTCCTTCCCGCGCACGAACGGCAGCGCCGTCGGCGAGTTGACGGCGCCATCGACTCGCACCACCGCGTCGTAACGCGGAATGCTGATCGAATCCCCGTCGAAGAGGATGATGTTGTCCGCCTCGCGGGCATCCTTCAGCACTGCCGGCAGGTCGACGCCGATCCGCCCGATTCGATTGCGACGTCGCGTGAAGTTCACGCCATCGGGATAGGCTTCGGTCGTCAAGCCACCCGCCCGCGCGATCACCTCGCTCATCCGCTCCGACTTGCGCACCAGCGTGTACGAGCCGGGGAAGCGCACCTCGCCGCCGACATACACGGTCCGCTGCAGCTCCCAATCGGGCTGGCTGAGGATCAGCACGTTGTCATACGCATCCAGCGCGATCTCCTTCGTCCCGCTGCCGGCACTGGGCAGGCCAGGAGGGCCATCATACTGACCGTCGCGGCCGCGTTCGAAGAGATAGCTCGAGTCCATCGGCACCCGCAGCGTGCTGGCGGTCTGGCCGTTGGCACGCGTCTCCGGCATCCGGGCCACCTCGGCCTCGTTCAGCAGGGCACTCTCTTTCAGTCCGCCAGCCAGCAGTGCGAGATCGCGCAACGTCATCCCGTCGCGATACGGATACCGACCGGCACGACGGACGGCACCGGTGATCGCCACGAACCGCACCGGGCGGAACTCGCTGCGACCGAAGACGAGGATCTCGTCCTCCTCCTGCAGCGCCGGATCGTTGACGACGGTGCCGAGGGTGTCAGCGAGTGTGGCGCGGAGCTGCGAGCGCGTGCTGTCGGAGTTGAGGCGCGTGATCAATACCTGCCCAAGGTACGTGTCGGGCTTCAGGCCACCGGCCTTGCGCAGCGCCTCGCTCAGGCGCATGCCGGGCGACAGGCCCACGGTGCCCGGCGTGAAGACGTTGCCGCGCACGACCACCCGGTTTCGCACGCGGTCGGCCACCTTGAGCACGCGCACCACATCGCCGTCGACGAGGGGGAGGGACGGGATCTCGCTGCCGCCGGCGCCGCTCACGTCGAGGACGGCGCGGTCGCTGCCGGGCGTCCTGCGATCATCCGCTGGCGTCAGTCGCTCGATCTGGATGCGCGAGCGCGACGCCGTCGGCTTGAGTCCACCGGCGGCCCGGACGATGTCGCTCAGCGCGCCGGTCGTCCCGATTTCGTATGTGCCCGGCCGGTTCACTTCGCCGATGACACGCACCCGTCCCGTGTGCACCGGGACGAAGATGATGTCGCCGTTCAACAGACGAGCATCGCGCGAGGCGTCGCCGTTGAGCAGGTAGCTGTACAGATCGATGCTTCCGACCGTGCGACCGCCGCGGCGAATCTGCACGTTGCGCAGTGACCCGCTCATCGTCGGACCGCCCGCGGCGTACAGCGCGGTCAGCGCAGTGCCGGCAGCGGAGATACGGTAGCTGCCGGGGCGTGCGACCTCACCGACCACGAAGACCTGATTCGAGCGCAGTCGGGCAACGCTGATGCTGAACGTGGTCGTGGCGCCGGCGCCGCGACGGATGCCGGAGTAGGAGCGGCCGAGTCGCGAGTAGAGCAGGTCCTCGAGCTGGGCGAGCGTCAGGTTGGACACCGGGATCTGACCCACCTGCGGGATCACGATGAACCCCTCGCGTGTCACGTCGAGCGTGTACGCCTGCTCCACGTCACCGGTGAGAATCAACACGAGCCGGTCGCCCGCACCGAGGCGGTAGCTCGCGTCGACGGGGCCGGCGAGGTTCGCATCGAACTGTGACCCGTTCCGCTGCGTGAAGAGATCGAGCCCGAACACCTTCAGGCCGCTGTCGCGCTGGATCGAGTCGGTGCGCAACCACAGGTACTGCTCGTATGAAGACATCCGGCGCCCGCCGCTCCCGCGGGCATCATCGGGAATGCGCGAGTCGAGCGTGCTGTCGAACGCCGTCTCGAGCGAGTCGCCGCGCAGTCGCCGGGTGCGGTTGGTGTCGCCGGGGAAATCGAAGTCGGTGGAGTCCGCGATGCCCAGTTCGCGCAGCGCACTGAAGACATCCGACGACGGCATCATCGGATTGCCGCCCGCTCCGGCACCGCCGGGCAGTCCGCCACCGAGCGGGGCGGCGCCGGCGGCGGGGTCGCCGGTCGTCGCGCCGGATCCGCTTCGGCCTTCGCCCTGCAGGTAGCTGTCGAGCAGGCTGTCGGGGTAGCCCTGTGCGCGCAGGCGGGCGCGAATCTGGTCAGGGGACAACCCCGAGCCGCCGATGCGCTGCCGCAGCTGATTGAGCAGATCGGGCCGGCTCTGCAGCAGCTGCTGTGCCTGCTGCGGTGAGACGGCTTGTGCCTGACCGACCGCCGACATAAACAAAAAGACCCCGACCGCGAGTAGCGGCCGAAGGAGAAATCGATTCATCGTTGCCTGGATGGCTGAGAGACCACGAGCGGGGAGGTAATGGACGCGCAGGGACTCGAACCCCGGACCTCTGCTGTGTGAAAGCAGCGCTCTAACCAGCTGAGCTACGCGTCCTTCAAATC
>Ga0105045_10000652_pt1 | contig 26127 bp, 25 predicted proteins | sample MAT02_FD_78089 | JGI IMG/M metagenome (GOLD analysis project Ga0105045, IMG submission 78089) | Freshwater microbial communities from Lake Fryxell liftoff mats and glacier meltwater in Antarctica - MAT-02 (megahit assembly) | ecosystem: Environmental > Aquatic > Freshwater > Ice > Liftoff... | reverse complement strand
GCGCGACAAACTCCAACAACGCTACCCCGGCCAAAAAGTCACCGGCTGGCTCGTCACCACCGCCGACGTCGACAATAAAGCCAAGAGCTTTATTGCTGAAATGGGCTGCTTCGCCACGTCGGGTGCGGCTAAGCGCTGATTGAATCAGAGGTTAGCTGTTCAATGAAGGAACCCGGTGCCGGTGGCGCCGGGTTTTTTCGTGGGCAGGGGCAGGAGCCAGGGAAAGGTAGATGGGCGTCGTTGACATAGTATGTGGCGGGGAGCAGGATTGCGGCATAGGAGTGGGGACATGCGAATAGGGATTAGGCGGAATGGTTTGCCAACAGTGGTTAGACAGCCGTCTGCCGAATAAGATTGTTAGCCCGAACAATGTCGCGTCTCACTGTAATTGTGGTTGCAGCATTTATTGCCGTTTTGGCTGCTGCGATTTCCATCCCGGTACGGGTAGATTCGGCGTATATTGATGTCCATACTGGATCCAGATATGGTGAGACTATGTGGATTGGATCGATCAAATCGAATCAATGGTCAATGACGTCCGATCTGGAATCGCGTCTGTTGAAGATGGGTGTTAAGCCAATAAGTAGATGGATATCGTATCAGGGAACGGGACGATCAATATTTGGATCTGTTCGATACCGGGGACATGGACGGCCCGGCCCAATTCTGCAAGTGAACACAGACCAGTGGGCGGAATTTTTGTTGGATAAGACAGATGACTTTGTGGTTTCAGTATACGAAACACTTCGCAATGGTGATCGCCGTGAAGTTGCGGAAGTTGCCGAACAGGTATATGGTTTATCTGACATGGGGCCAACCAGTCACTAAGTGGGAGCGCCAGTCGCACCCTTTCCAGTTTGCCGCTGCGCTCGGCTCCTTTCCAATTGCCCACGGTGTATATACGTTAACCCCGGCTCATCGGAAAGCGGAATACTGCGGAATACTGGACAGGAATACTGGACAGGCACCGAAAGCGGAATACTGGACAGGCATGGAATACTGGACAGGCACCGCATGTCAAAGTGCGCCCCCGCGTCCTTCGACGCACCTTGTTGCGTCGCCATAATCATGAAATGCATGCTCATTGAGCCGAATCCAATGATCTGCGGCCATTGGCGGCTTTCTCAGCCCACCGGAATTCCTATTTAGCCTGCGTGGCCGCCGCCGCCTCACGGCTGACGAGGCGTGGACATGCACACGAGCGTTCTGTCTCTTTGATTCATCTGCAACGATCTGCGACTGAAGCGCACCACATCACATGCAGTCAGTCCGGAATCGTTGCAGATGAGTCAACAAAACCAATCGAGCGGGTGCCTGTCCACTGCCGTCTTGTGCAATGTTTAACGGGTACTCGTCCAATGCGCCAGACTCTATCAGCTTTGACGAAGAATTCTTTATTGAAGATTGGCCAGATAAGATGCCGGATGACGTCTGCTCCGCCTACATCGGAATCCAGGGGGCCGACTTCAGTGAAGCCGTTACGGTAACAGTTACGCGCGAACAGGGAAATATGTTCATACGGGATATCGAATGGGGTCGGCCGTAACATCTTCATACGCGGCTCCGCTAACAAGTCGCTGACCGCGGAGGCCATGATATGCTTGTTCCAGCAGACGCACAGCTTCCAATGGCCCACGACGATGTTCGCGCGAACCACCCAAGATCGGCTATGGCCCCGGGTACCTTGATGTTAGGTGTGAATAAACCTCCTTATGATCCTGCTAGAATTACTTAATTTCATTTCATTTCTAGAATTTCTTGCCGTAGGCGCGCATATGTGGCGTTATATTTTTTTTGAAAGGTACAGAATTCTAACTAAAGAACGCTGGTTGAAATACGAAAGCGTAAGATATTTATTAATTCCAGCAGAAGTTATTTTTTCGGTTATTTTCGGTATTATTCTTGCGCCAATTGGGATTTCAATAGCAATAATTGTACCATTTAAAGATGAAGCTACAGATAAAAACGACTCCTCGGCAGTCCTTTAAACGGTTTATCGAAGAAATAATTTAAGCATTGGCAAAAAATAGGAATGGAATGCTGTGGAATGCTGGACAGGCACCGCATTTCTAAGTGCGTCCCCGCGTCCTTCGACGCACCGTGTTGCGTCGCCATAGTCATAAACCACGACAGCGAGCGCAAGCGCAGCCGGGCCTTCGTCACCCACGCGCCATCGTTGGCCTTGGCGGCGATCGCGGCATCGCTCCACGGCACCGGCGCGCCGTCGGCGCCCGTGCGCGGGTGAGCGATCGCCCAGCGCTGAGCGACCTCCCGCGCTGTCCACGTGGTGACGCGGCTGGGTTCCGTGCTGACCACGATGTGCAGATGATTGCTCATCACCGCATAGGCCAGCACGTCGACGGCGAAACTGGCAGCGGCCGCGCGGATACGATCCAGCACCCATTCGCGACGGTGTTCCGCGGCATCGCCGCAGAGTTACGCGCGGCGCACGCAACGCGAGATGCAGTGAAAGCAGCTGGGGACAGATTCGTCGACTTGGTGCTTACGGGCGATGGCCATGTTTATGAATATGGGTTTATAGAAACCCATATAAAGTGAAACCTGGAAGTACTGAATAGCACATGGTTTAGGGAGGATGGACTGCCGGGGTGGGCATACCAATGGAAGTGCATGTCCACGATTCGATGCTATAAATTTCCTTGGCTGCGTTGGCTTGAACTCACGACCGTAAGGCAGAATAAAGATGACACTCGTCGCATCTTACATTTATCGCGGTTGCCCAATATTGGTCGGTGATTTCCAATTGAGTATTTTGCAGAAAAGATCCGGGACTTGTAAGAAATTGTACATAATCAACGACTACCTTGCGATAGGATGGACAGGTTATTTATCTTCAGCGGAACGCATATTAAATATTCTAGACAAAAAGTTTAAAAGAAAACTATATTGTTTTCGGGAAGTCGAAGAATTTTTTACAGGAATTAGTGCAGATTTATTTATCTCTTCCCCCATTGAGTTGGTGGGAGCTGCAAAAATAGGTCCGGATTTCATTTGCTTTAACTGGAAATCCGACAGGCCCAATAGAGTCACGGTTTCTCCAGTAAATGCATGCGGTTCCGGATCAGAAAAATTCAACGATATATTTTATTCACAAACTGATCTTATCAGCATGTTGGAAGATGAAAGTCGAGGCGCATATTCACATGCATTAAGCATATGCTCGCGAATGGCATTTGATGAGTTCCTGCCGGAAGATCGACTTGAAAGCCAAACATATGGATTTTTTTACGAAATAGTTCATTTCAACGGCATAAAATTTGTCTACTTAGATGATATCACAACCTCATTTGCCCTTATGCGGGCGCCGCAGGGCATAATTACCGACCTGACTCTTGTGGATAAGACGTATTATTACAAAGCTGTTGGAAATTTATCAATCGTTAAAGAAATAGTAAGAGATATGGGCGACGATCGGCATCGCGTTAGGATATTCGGCATGACAACTCCACATGATAAAAACGAAGAGAATTTAAAGGCAGTGCTTCGCCTTGAAGTGGAGGAGTGGGAAAAGAGGAAATCTAAACTGAAGTTAAAGAACACGAGCCTCAACGTAGTATTTTCTGGAATTAAGGCTAGGGACGGAACGAAAATTTTTTTCACGGCGGTCGACCATAAGGACGAAGGGCTGTTAGTTCATCTTGATGGCAGAAGTTATGCGGTACGCAACGATTTATTTCAGCGACATCTCAATAAAATATTGGCAAGAGACCCAGGCATTTTGGCGCGGCTTTAGTCAGCGCAGGCTCGCAAAATACTGGACAGGAAAATACTGGACAGGCACCGCATGTCAAAATGCGTCCCCGCGTCCTTCGACGCACCGTGTTGCGTCGCCATAATCATAAAATACATGCTCATTGATCCGAATCCGATGATCTGGGGTCATTGGCGGCTCTTTCAGCCCACCGGAATTTCAGATGAGTCTACGTGACCGCCGCCGCCTCGCGGCGGCTGACGGCTCAGTCGTGATGGGCGGCGGGCAATTCGCTACGCGGCGTGCTGAGCGGTATTGTAAAATCCGCAGGTGACATCGACCGTCCACCGCACGCCGCGGCGCACGACTTTAAGGGTGCGGGCCGCGACATTGTCAAATGTTCTCCCTCGAAACGCTAATTCCGTTGTCCCGGCGCCTCATCCCGCATAGATAGCGCGATGCGTTTGCGATCGATATCCACGGATAGTACCCGGACCTGCACGTGTTGGCGAACTTTTACCACGTCGTTGGGGTCTTTGACGAAAGTATTGGCTAATTGGGAAATATGCACCAAGCCGTCTTGATGCACGCCGATATCGACGAAGGCGCCAAAGGCGGTGACGTTGGTGACAATGCCGGGCAGGGTTTGGCCGACGACGAGATCTGCCATGCTGTGGACATCGGCGAAGGAAAATTGGGCAAATGATGGACGTGGGTCGCGACCGGGCTTGGCTAATTCTTGGAGGATGTCGCGCAGGGTAGGTTCACCGACTTCAGCGCTGACATAGGTGCGCACGTCGATGCGTTGGCGTTGGACAGGGTCTTTCACCAAATCCGCGACGGTGATGCCGAGATCTTTGGCCATGGTTTGCACCACGGCATAGCGTTCCGGATGCACGGCCGAGCCATCGAGGGCGTGTTTGCCATCACGAACGCGCAAAAAACCGGCGCATTGTTCAAAGGCTTTCGCGCCCAGACGCGGAACTTTGGTTAGTTGCGCCCGGCTGGCGAAGGGGCCGTGTTCGCTGCGATAAGCAACAATGGCGTGGGCCAATTTGGGGCCCACGCCACTGACGTACGCCAATAAATGCGGAGACGCGGAATTGAGTTCAACGCCGACCCGATTGACGCAACTGATGACGGCGTCATCAAGCGAGCGTTGCAGGGCCGTTTGATCGACGTCATGTTGATATTGGCCAACCCCAATGGATTTCGGGTCTAACTTGACCAATTCAGCCAATGGATCTTGCAGACGTCGGCCGATCGACACCGCACCGCGCACGGTGATGTCGTGATCGGGAAATTCTTCGCGCGCAACGGCACTGGCCGAATAAATCGAGGCGCCGCTTTCGTCGACCACGCATACTTGCACGTTAAGGTTGGCCGCGCGTACGCTGGTTTCCGCTTCGCGCGATCCGGTCCCATTGCCGATGGCAATGGCTTCCACGCGATAAGTTTTGACCAGTTCTTGCAGGCGCGCCAGATCGCGCGAATTCGCCCGGTCGGTGGCTAAATGCAGGACATCATTGGCTAACAGCGTGCCTTGTTCATCCAAGACCACGACTTTGCAACCGGTGCGCAGTCCTGGATCAACGGCCAACAGGCGTTTGCGGCCCAGGGGGGCGGCCAGTAATAATTCACGCAAATTGTTTTGAAAAATAGTAATGGCGTCGGTATCCGCTTTGGCCTTGGCCGCCGTTAACGCTTCGTTGGCTAACGAGGGCGAAATGAGACGGCTCCACGCATCGTCGCAAGCCAAGGTCATCTGCACGCTGGCCTCGTCCCGGCGGCCAGGGCCGTGCTTTAACCAGCGGCGTTGGACCTGATGCTGGGCAGCGGCGTCGTCGACCTGGGCATTGACCCGCAATACTTTGTGTTCGGCTCCACGCAGCAGCGCTAGCACCCGGTGCGAGGGTGCCCGCTCCAGCGGTTCGCTCCAATGGAACCAATCGCGAAACTTAGCGGCGGCGGGGTCGTCCTTCATCTTGGTAATCACGGTGCCGGTAACCTGGGCCGTTTTTGTAAACCACTGGCGCAACTCTTGGCGCAGTCCCGCATCATCCGCAATCATTTCCGCGATTATATCACGTGCGCCAGCCAATGCGGCCTCAATATCCAGCACATCGTTATCAATCGCGACAAATGATGCGACCGCCAGCGCCTTGCCATCTTGTCGTACAATAGCCTGGGCTAGCGGTTCCAGCCCGCGTTCACGGGCCTGCATCGCTCGCGTCCGCCGTTTGGGCCGATACGGCAGATACATATCTTCCAACTGCACGATATCCGTGGCCGCCATCAATTGCTTGCGCAAGACCTCGGTCAACAGCTCGCGTTCGTGCAGGCTGCTGAGCATAGCCTCCAGACGTTTCGCCAGCGCGACGCGGCGCTCGATACTATCGCGCACCGCCATGATCTGCACCTCATCGCACGACCCCGTAGCCTCTTTGCGATAGCGAGCAATAAACGGTATCGTTGCGCCCCCATCAAGTAACTCCGCAATCGAGCGCACCTGCTCACTGCGCAGTTTCAGTTCCAGGGCCACCACGTCATGCATGACCGTCATGTCAACCTATGTAACCTCCGGCGCTGACGGGGCAATTAGCCAATCTCCAGCACGGTCCCAACTTTAGGGCCAAGAAGCGGACGTGCCCCACTTAGTCCATCGCGCCAGCTCCCGATGGCCGTTGATGCCGGTGCTATTCTGGGCTGTAGCCCTGTGTACAAGAGGTCTATCGAACAGCAAAGCCGAGGAGCCTGTGGTGACAAAGAAACCGTGCAATTATCTGATTCAGGCGAGGCTTTGCGCTGCCTCCGGAAAAGAAGTTTATGAGTAATGCGTACGAGCCGCCCAAAGAAGTTGGTGATGGGAAAAGGCGGTACGACGAAAAAACCAAACAGAAGGCAAGGTTCGAGCTCAGGAAGTGGGAAACCAGATTTATTTCTAATCTGGCGGTGACCAGAGTTTCCTATTATGCTTTGGGAATATTCGGTCTGTTCAATACGTGGATTGGCCACATGTTGATGTCGCGTATTTTCCGAGACAGTGCTGTCACCGTGAATATCGTAGCGGCGCTGCAAGGTGGCGCGGCAGTGGGGTTCATCGTTTTTGGTATTTTAATGAAGAAAGTTCCGGGAACAGCAATAAAACTCGGTTGGGCATTTACGGCCATCACCCTGTTGGCGGGGCCCCTGTTTAACCCACTCATGTTTCTGTCCATATTTACGTATGTACTCCCCATATTGCAGATGCTGTCATTGCTTTTCGTGACAAAGTTCGCGATTCAATACCAAAATCGCAGGAGGTATCTAACCAGAATTATCGAGTCCTAAATATCTACCTGGATGCATACGCGATTCCGTGTGCCGATGGTCTGAGCCCGAAGCGCATAAAGATACGCGACCGTAGACCACTTGCCTCTCATATGTCGAGGAACTCTTGGTGTCCTTCAGGAAACCCCGATGTGGTTACGGCGTAGATACTGATCGCTCACAAAGAAAGAAGTTTTCATGATTTTCGCACTGCCGCCCCTGCTGCTCCATCTCATTTTACTCATGTGTGCCTGGAATCGGATTATGCGATCACGGGTCCTTTACCGGGATGGCATTCTGGTTGGGGCTGTCCTCATCGCGATAAGTATTCCGATCGTGGGCTCGATCATGGTCTTGGTCACGATACGCTCGGGGCTGTCCGCCAGTGATTCGGAAGCCACGATTCCGTTTGTTCGTCACCGGAAAAAGGACGAGGAATGGGCCGGGAATGCTAAAGAGCAGGAGGCACGCATTCAGTTCCTGGAGAAGGAAAATAAGCAATTGCACAAGGATTTTGGGGAAATGAGTCTGTGATCGTTCTCGTTCTACTCCTTTTCATCGCGGCTGTTGGGGTGGTTATGTGGGCCGGCTATGCTGCAGTAACCGGCAGGATCGCTGGATGGGTCAGCGCCTGCTTTCTGGTGGCCCTGCTTGGCTGCGGGGTGGCAGCGTATTTCACTACCTTTCGCTATACATATTTCATAAATGCAAATACTCGTATTCATGGTTGGCCGGTACCGATCGTTATTTTCCAACGGACTGCGGCGGGTGAACCCTGGCTAGACTATGTCGGCTCGACGAGTCTTCTCGCGTATCCGCTAAATCTGGTGCTATTTATGGTGCTGCCTGCACTCGGTGTGGTTGTCGGCGGTCGTTTACGCAAAAAGGAGGGGGTCGCCATCTCATAAGTATGCTGGTCGAGCTGGCGCTCGACCCCCGCGACGGCTGCTTGTGAGAATCGGAGTGGATTGGAGAACGATAATTATTGCACGGACGAAGATTCTGAGTGCGGCCATGTGACGAGCATGGTCACCCCGGAAGGGTCGAGCGCCCGCTCGACCATGCACAATGTTACCATCTCCATGGGTCTGAAGGCCACCCCTGTACGGAGGGTGCTCGCAAACAGAGTGAGGGTTCATCTGCCCAGGCCAGATTGCGGACATGTTTTTTGCGGGCCGGCGCTTGAGAGCCACGCAGAATGGAATCCAGGCCCCCTGCCTTCCCCCTTCCTGTGCCCAGGCCAATCCGCATCCTGCCCCGCGCATGGATGAAGCAGCATCAATCCGAGGTGAAGTGCGCGTGGAGCGTCGGCTGACCGCTGATCGCCGCGTGGTGCAATTTGCTGTGGGGCAGATGCATGGCCGCGGGTGGCGGTTGGATAAATATTTACATGCGATTTTGCCGACGCTGAGCCGCGGGCTATTGCGGCGCTGGATTGAGCAGGGCTACTGTTTGATCGATGGGGTGCCGGGCGAACCGCGTGGAAAAATAAAACCAGGACAGGTGGTGCTCTTGGATGCGCCGCTGCCGCCGCCGGTAACCGGCGATGGTCAGTTGGCGCCCTTGGCAATTCTTGAACAGGGTCCGGGGTTTCTGGTCGCCAATAAACCGGCGGGGCAATTACCGCATCAGGCTGGTCGGCATCTGACCGGGACCTTACTCAACCAGATTCAGGATTGGTTCGCGGAACAGGGTGGTGATCCGGCGGAAGTGCGGCTGGTCAATCGCATTGATCGTGACACCTCGGGCATCGTGTTGGCAAGCTTGAATCTACCGGCGCATACGGTGTTGGCGCAGGCGATGGAATCGCACAGTCTGCGCAAAGAATATCGCGCGATTTGTCATGGTCGTCCCGAGCCGGCCGCAGGCGCATGGACTGAGCCGATTTGGGAGCCGTCGGAAGAGTCGATTGCCATGCGCATTCACGCGAACGGCAAACCCAGTCATACCGATTATGAGGTCATAGAGACCGCGCCGAACGGGGCGACACTGCTGCGCGTGCTGTTGCGCACGGGCCGTCAGCACCAGATCCGCATTCACGCCGCGCATCACGGGCATCCCTTAATTGGGGATTGGGTCTACGGGCCGGCCTGCGCCGAATTGCGCGGCCAGGCTCTGCATGCGGCAATCCTGGCTTTTCCCGACCCGGTGGATGGACACGTGCGCACGGTCGAAGCGCCGCTGCCCGGTGTCTTAGGCGAACTGTGGGAAAATCTGCGCGCAGGCGGGACCGTCACGCCGCGGGACCTCAGTGAGGAGGAACGCAGCCGGCTTGGCGTAAGCGGCGACACCGGCCAGCGCTTGCCGTCGTGGCTGTCACCTGAGCAGCGGGCCCAGATTGAGCAGGAATTGGCGGACGAACGCTAAAGGCGGTTTTGCACAGTCTTGCAGTGGGCACGCGCAAATGCGCGCAGCCGATGGTTGAACCAGATGGCGCAGTTGGCATGCTGCGAGCAATCCCACCACGGGATCCACTTGCAAGGACCCTCCCATGCTGCGCACTCTTTTTGCTCTGTTCGTCCTGGCCTCAGCGACCCTGTCGTCGGCAGCCCACCTTGAGGGCGCCGAAAAGGCGGAGGCGAAGTTCCATTACTCGCTCTTCAGCGACAGTCCGCCGATCTTCAATGCCAGCGGCAAAAACATCATCCCCAAACACATCATTCAGCAAAAATACCTCTTTCTCTATTTCTCAGCCAGCTGGTGCGGTCCGTGTAAGAATTTCAATCCTGAATTCATCGCCTGGTACAAAAAGAACGGCGGCGGCAAGGACTTTGAGGTGGTTCTCGTTGGTAGTGATGACAGCACGGCCTCCATCAAGCAGTACATGAAGGACGAAGGGTTTCCTTGGCTTGCATTCGAGATGAATGGCAAGCGTTTTGACGAGATCAAACAGAAGTACGGCGGTAAAGGCATTCCCTGCGTCGTGCTCTTGGATGAAAACGATGCTGTCGTAGCCCACAGCTATGTGGACGGAAAATATGTCGGCCCGCGCGCGCCCCTCGAGAAGTACCTGGAACTGACCAAGAAAAAGTGATTCGGTTCCGCTTGGCCTCGGCTCTTTCCCGTTCGCCCACGTGAGGACATCTATGCGCACTTCTCGTTTTCTACTCGCCGGTCTGCTCGTTTCCTTGGTCGCCTGCGGAGGTTCAGAGCCGACCCAGCCGGCGCCACCGCCGGAGCAGGGGCGCCCAGAAACCCGCAAGGTGCTGGCCGCCGACGCCGCTGGATATGATGGCCAAGCATTGCGCTCGCAACTTGATACGGTGCTTGATGCGAATGATCAGCACGTCAAGGAAACCGAAGCGGCACAACAGGCTGAGCAAGAACCGTAGTCGTCAGGACAATTCCACCTTTATGTACGACGCCAGCCCAGTTTAACCTCGTCCTTCATCCTCATGCGTCCAGATATCGCGCGGATACCGCCGCCGGTACCGCCCGAGTTCAGTCGGCTCGAGTGGGCGGCAATGGTAGCCAACTTTGCTTAACCAGGATCTTTCCTTGGAATAAGGGGCTTCGCGGTTTTGGCAGCGCCCCCATGCCGACTGAAGTTGGCGATACGCAGGGCTGCGGAATGGTAGCACGCGGACGGGAGATTGGGGGTGAAGGTGCATGCACCTTGCATTCTGTTATCGATGATTATTTCCGCTCTTCACCGACCTGTTACATCGCCCCGCCATAGGCCTTGCGCACCGACACATTCAATTCCTGCACACTTTTGAAGATGGCGTCGACCTGACTGCGGGTCAGGCCAAGAGGCGGCACGAAATCCTTAACGTCGAGCCAGCTCTGTAATTCCTCGCGGGCTTTGTCGAGGAAATCCTTGATCACGCCGAGCTTGGCTTTGCCATCGCTGATGCGTTGGGTGCCGCGGTTGGTATCGACGAAGATGCGCATCTCGGCGAGACGCTCAAAGCGCGGACGATCCTGGGCGAGAAAGGTGGTCCAGCGCTGGGGATCATCGCCACAGGCTTTGAGCACATCATCGCGACCATAGGTTTTACCGACCAGCGTGGTCAGGGCGGTGAAGCACACCGGATCATCGAGATGCGCCGCCAGGGCATCCATACCGGGACGCAGACTTAAAAAGCCAGGGTCGCGGATGCGGCCCAGAGCACCGGCGGCGACGGGGCGCAGAGCGGCGTTGTCGACACTTTCCGCGAGCCGAGCGATGATCGCCTCACTGGTGGCCCGCGCGGTTTCCGGCGTGGTCAGGATGAAGGACTCGCCCAAGCAGAAAACCCAGAACGAATCATTAATGCCGGGCAGGGCCATTGCTTCGCGCTGCGCCGCCAGAGCCAAGACCGCATCGCTGGCGCCAACCAGACGCAAATTCTTGACTGCCATTAATGCCGCGGCCAATTCCTTGGCTGGCGTGCTCGCTACCAATTTCGCGGCGACGCGGCTGCCCAGATCGCGGCGCAGGGCTGGATCGGTCGATTCGGGCAGGGTCACTCGCGCCATGCAGTCCAAGGCAAGTGCGCGCACGCCTTCTTGCGCATGATCAAGCAGGCCCATCAATTCGACAATATGCCCGGCGCGGGCATTACTGCGGATCGCCGCGAGTAACCCGTCATGAGCCAGCACTAAATCCACTGCACTGCTCCGCAGCAGGCCCAGCGCATGTCCCAGGGTGTCGTTATTCAGCAAGGTGGCCAGACCGTCGAGCGCGGCCTGGCTGCGCAGCGGATCCTGCGCCGGATCGCCTACGATCCGCGCGAGCAGGGCAGAGGTCTTCTCGCGATCAACATCCGCGGCGGCGAAGCGCACCAATAATGCTAGGGAGGCGTTGGCGACCTCACGGTTTTCATGTTTTTCCGCCCATTCCGCCAAGCCGCGCGGTTGTCGCTCTTTAGCATCCCGTTCGAGGGAAAAAATCTCGGTGCCCGTGCGCAAGGTCTCGGTGAGTTGTTCGTCGGTCAGATCGCCGCGCTCGCTCAGAGCGGCGATCGCGGCCAGCGACCGCGACGATCGCGCCAAATGCAGTTGCGCGGCAAAGGGCCCGCGATTATTGGTGATCAGGGTGCGCAGGGCCGATTCGCGACGGTTCTCGAAGGCAAACCAATGATTGGCAGCTTCAATTGCCGCCGCGCCCTCGGCGGAATCGAGGGTGCTCAGCAGCATCGCCCGCCGCACCGGAGAATAGGCAATCGCACCAGCGATCGCCAACACCACCACTGCGCCGATGATCCATGGCGCCTTGGAGGGGCTGCGCTCGATCGTCGTCCGCCGCGTCGCCCCGCGGCGGGCACCAGCGTTTGCGGCGTCGTCGGCAGGCGCCGCGTCCGTCTTGGTCGCTGGCACTGACCGCTTCCCACCCTGCGCAGGAACCCGTGCGCTGGAGGGCCTACGTCCCTCTCGGGCGGTAGTGGGGGCGGATCGACGGGACGACGGACGGGTTGGACTCATGGTCCCGCCATCATGGTCGCCCAGCAAGCCGCACAGGCTCCGACTGGCGTTCACGGTGGGTGTGTGGCACTCAGAACTTCATACGAAAAATACAGTTTCGTCAGGGATGTTCTGCTTACGGGAGGCTTGGCCGTGGAGAGGTTCGGTCCTATGTCCTATGTCCTATGTCCTCGAAGACCGGGGATGGTGTTGGCATTCATGCCGTACTGGTCCTGAAATCATATTTCTCGCTCCATATTCTGAGCCGCCAACCATCTCGACCTCTATCGAGGACCTAGGACTTCGGACCTCGGACCTAGGACACATTTTATTCAGGACCAAACGCCCCGCGTATGCAGTGTCACAGCGTGGAAAAGGATCACAGCGTGGAAGAAGATTTCTGTCTAAACAAAGAAGGTAACGTCAACGCCACCAATAAAAAGACGGTCATGCCGATAATGGCGACAGCACCTAGGCTTTGCAGGCCGCGATAGGGATTCAATAATAAGCTGGCGAAGCCAACCACGGTGGTGGCAGTGGTCATTAAGAGGGGTGGGGCGACCGTGGCGATGGCGGTGGCGCGGCCTCTAGCGTCGCCGGCCGACCGGCGCAGGGCCATGACAGTATAAATCGCGGCGTCGATGCCCAGGCCGAACAATAGCGGGAGGGCGGCGACGTTGATCAGATTCCACGGAATGCCGAACAGGCTGAGCAGGGCCTGGGTGCCGAGTCCGCCGACCACCAAGACTAGTAGGGCGCACAATGCACTGCGAATACCGCGTAATTGCCAGGCCAGAATCACCGCGATCAACAGCAGCGACCAGCCGCCCAGGCGGATGAAATCCGCGGCCAAGCCCGTCGCCAAGGCTTCGGCGATGACCGGAACCCCGGTGATGGTGGCGGTGATACCTGGGGGCAATTCATTGAGCTGTAAGGCATCCACCACATCCCGGTGGTGGATGCCGGCGCGGCCAAAATCGGCTACCGGAAAACGTAAAGCGAACCAAATGCCATCCGCATTTTTCGCCCAGGCATTGCGGACCAGGGGTTCCAAGGGGGTATCCAGAAAATGATTCGGCGTCAGCGGCACGGCAGCGCGGCTGTGGTCGCGCCAGGTGGCCAGGTCGGCCCAGAAGGGCGCCCATTTTCCGTTGGTATCCGCAGCTTGCAGGGTGGAAAGGGCGTCCCAGTCGACCTGGGCTGCGAATTCCGCCATCGCCACACGCTGACGCTGGGGATCGGCCAAGGGCAATATCTGCCATTCGCCCGCGCGGACGAGCGGTCGCACCTGGATGATGGTTCCTGCGGGCAGCGGCTCGGCGGCGCGATCCGGATCGAGCCAGTATGGATCGATCAATTTTCCCGCGCTGATGGCGCTGGCGGCCAAGCGTCCGCGTGGCGTATCGCAGACCACGGCGCCGGCTCGCAGCACGCCGTCACTGTGGACTGGTATCTCGGGCGGCAGATTGTGGGCCAACGGCACCTGGACAGACATATCCACGGGCGTGCTCAGCGTCGCCAGACGACGGGCACAGGCGACGCCAGCGGCAAGCACGGCTTCAGGATCCTGGCCATGGATCAGCAGATGGATCTGATCGACTCCCAGTCCCAGACGTTTGGCGATCGCGGCCTGGCGATCAAAAAGGGGATCGTGCGCCGGGCGCAGATTGCGCGCGCGCCCATCGAATCGGGCCGCGGCGGGAGTTTCCAGCTGATCCCACACCACCAGCGCAGTCAAAGCACATAAGAACAGCAAGGAAGGCCAGCGTCGGGCGCCGCATATCGCGCCGATGCCGGCACCGACACGCACACCGATGCGCCCAGAGCGGGCATGGCGGGCGAGAAACCCTGGCGCGGTGACCAGCACCTGGATCAACATGATCGCCAAACCACCAGCGGCGACCAGCCCGAGTTCGCGCAGGCCCGGAAATGCCGCAAGTCCGAGCACCGCAAAGGCGGCGATACTGGTGGCGCCGCCGGTGATGATCGGGCCGGCTAATTCACGCATGGCCTCGCGGGCGGCCTCGACGCGGCTGCGGCCGGCAGCAAGCAAACGGGCGCAGGCACTGTCGAGATGAATGGTGAAATCCACCCCCAAGCCGATCAGGATCACGGCAAACGCGACGACCAAGAGCGATAATTCTGGGCCCAATAGCAGCCGCGCCAAACCCAGGGCGGCCAGACTGGCAGGTAATAACGTAACGCCCAGATAGGCGACCAAACGCACGCTGCGAAAGACCAGCGCAAATAAAAGCAGGATACCGAGCGAGCCCTGGATCAGCGTGCTCAGCGCTGAGCTGCGTGCGGTGGCGTAATCGGCAGCGGCGATCAGATGGCCGCCCACCGCATCCACGGCAATGCCGGCGTGCCGCGGATCTGTGCGCACCGTCGCCAGCATTTTTTCCAGCTCGGCAGCGAATGCGCTGGTGAAAGCCCCATCCTGGGCGGGGCGGGCGGGGCGCACGATTAATACCGCGGTGCGCCCATCCTGCGACGCGAGATGTCCTTCGACGCGGCGAATCGGCGTGTCGCTAGGCGTCAGGGCGCGCCAAAAAGGCAGAAAATATTCCGTCCACACGCCCAATGGATCGCGCTGCCGCCACTGCGGTGGGGTGTCGGGCCGACCACCGAGTTCCAACCGCCGCGCTACCCGGCGGGGCTCCAGCGCCCGCAACACCAACGCCCGGGTTTCGGCGGGCAGGAACAACCAGGTGTGGACCAGGACCAGATCTTCCACGGCTTGCAAACGGGCGGGATCCGGCAGTCCGGTGATACCGCTGACCAGCGCGGCGGGCTCAGGCGCATCAGGAGGATTCCACGTTGCCGCCTGCAGGCGGGCGCCGATATCGTCGATGGCCGCCCACAGGCGGGCGCGTTGTTCCGCCGTGACCGGCTTGGCGGCATCGGTGGCATCGTCGGCGGGTAATTCGGCCACCACCACGGTCTGCTCGCTGGCCCCAAAACGATCGATCAAGGTGCGGAAATCGCGGACCGCGGGTTCATCAGCGGGCAGCAGCCGCCGCGCGTCGCCATCCAGGTGCAGGTCCAGGGCGGGCAGGGCCAACAGCAGGCACACCACCGCACTGCTGACAATAGCCAGAGTCGGGTGCCGGATCGACCACGCGGCCAAACGGTCTGTGAGCGCAGTCATCGCGCGGCATGGTGGCAAACCCGGCAGAGGACAAAAGCCCCGATCCCAGTTGGCCTTTGACGGTGGTGATGATCCTGAGGTATGCTGGCGTGATGGTCCGCCATCTCACTTCCTTCGTGGTGACCCTGGTGGTGGCTGTCGCAGCTGCGACCGGGGGCTACGTCGCCACATGGCCTGCACCCGAGGTGTTGCGGCTGGGCGTGAGTGCGTGGCCGGCCAGTGAACCGCTGTTTCTGGCCCAGGATACCAACCTGTTCACCGCTGCCGGTATTTCCGTCGAATTGATCGAATATGCTTCTTTCGCCGATGTCGCCGGAGCCTACGCGCGCGGTGATGTCGATGCGATGCTCGGCACTATGCATGATTTAATCGCCGTCCTGGTGCGTTCTCATCGACAACCAGTGGTGGTGCGCGTCACCGACCGCTCGTACGGCGCCGATCAATTGTTGGCTTGCTCGGATATGGCGAATCTGGCGGACCTGGCCGGGCGGCGTATCGGCGTCGAAGTCGCCTCGGTCGGGCCGGAAATATTGCACTATGCCCTGGCCAGCGTCGGTGTGGATGAAAGCGACGTCATCGTGGTTCCCAGCGAGCCGGCAGGCATGGCCGAAGCCATGACCGCGGGAACCGTGGACGCGGTGGTGACCTATCAACCCTATGCCAGTGCGGTGCCCGTCAGCGATGGCCGGCTGTTGTTTAGCTCGGCGGATCTCGCCGAACCGATCCTCGATGCGTTGATGATCGACCGCGATTATCTGCGCCGCAACCCCAACGCGGCGGCGGCAGTGCCGCGCGCCTTCACGGCCGCGCAGGCGCGGATTGCGCAGGACCCCGGACAGAGCTACGCGGACATGGGGCGGCGGCTCGGTCTGTCCGGCCCCGAGTTCAAGGCGATCTATGCTCAGGTGCGGCCCGTCGGCGCCGCCGAAGATCGCGCCCTGCGCCAATCCGGAGCCGTCCTGGCGGCGGCGGTACGCACGGCGGCCTTGCTGCGTTGTCTTGCGATGACCGATGACGTGGAACTCGCCGGGGTGGTGCACGATGACGGATGAAGGCGCGCTGACTTCGGCGACGCGCGCGGTTGCAGCCCGTCCGGCGCGCAGCCTGGCGACGCGGTTGGTATTGCCGTTGGTCGCCTCGTCGGTGGCAGTGGTCGTCGGCGTGGTGGCGTTAATGTACGGTCTCGCCAGTTCGCAATTGGCGGATCAGGTCGAGGTGCGCGGACGCTTTTTATTGAATGCCGTGCGCTATGCCTCGGAAACCAAAGCGGGTTTCGGCGATCTGCTGCGCCAGGTGAATGCCTTGGGCGGTCAGCGTGATGTGCGCCTGATCGCGGTGGCCCAAGGCAGCGATGACATCGTCGTCGCGGGCACCCGGCGGGCGTGGGTCGGCGGCACCCTGGCCACTGGGCCGGGCACCGGCATTGCCGAATTGGCCCGCGCAGCGCTGGCGCAACGTAGCCAGGTCGCGGCGGAATTGCCCGAACTGGGAGTGATCGCAGTCGCGGGACCGACCCTGTTATTTACCAGCGGTGGCACCGTCACCGAAGGGGTGGTGGTGGTCGCCATTGACCTCTCTGGAGTGCGCACCGATCTGCTGCGCCAGACCGCAATCCTGGCGCTGATGGTTCTTTTAGGTGTGGCCGCCAGCGCTGGATTGTCAGTGTTTCTGGTTCACCGCTCTGTGCTGGCCCCGGCCCACGCGATGCGCCGCGCGGTACAACGTCAAGAGGAAGTGCCCGTTCACTCTGACGACGAATTGGGCGCGGTGGCGAATGCTCTGAATCGTGCTTTTTCCGCCGCGGAAACGCGCCGCGCGGAATTGGGCGTCGCCGCCGGTCGCTTGGCCGTGCTAGTACGGCAATTTCCCGCCGGCGTCTTGGTCGAGGATGAAAAACGCCGCATCGTCCTGGTCAACGATACTTTTTGTGAATTGTTCATGACCGACAGCGCTGCCGATGCACTGGTCGGACGCAGTGCGCCGCTGCTGATCGCGGATGCTTCGACCCTGGTCGAAGGCAGCAGCGGATTCCGCAATCGTATCGAAGCCATCGTTGCCGCCGGGACGATCGTCGATGGCGATGAAATCCGCTTGGTCGACGGGCGCATCCTCGAACGGGCCTATCAACCGATCCTCGCCGAAGGCACCCTGCAAGGCCATCTGTGGGTGTATCGCGATGTCACTGGCCGCATGCGCGACGCGGAATTAATGCGGAGCGCCAAGGACACCGCCGAAGAGGCCACCCGCGCCAAAGCGGATTTTCTGGCCACCATGAGCCACGAGATCCGCACCCCGCTCAATGGCGTGGTCGGCATGGCGGACTTGCTCATCGAAGCGGAATTGACCGCGTCGGTGCGCGAACAAGTCGACATCATCCGCGCGAGTGGCCGCCATCTGCTGTCCTTGATTAATGATATTCTCGATTATAGCCGCATCGAAGCCGGGCGTCTGCAATTGGAACGCATCGATTTCGATCCCTGGGCCATCGCCGAAGAAGTGCTCTCCATGCAGGTGCCGGCGGCGCGCAGCAAAGACTTGACTCTGCATCTTGAGGTCGCCCCCGGCGTGCCAGCCCGGTTGCGCGGCGATCCGTCGCGGCTGCGCCAAATTCTGGTCAATCTCAGCGGCAACGCGGTAAAATTCACGTCGACCGGCGGCATCACCGTGCGTCTGGATCATCTCGGCACCGAAATGCGGCCCTTGCTGGTGGTCGAGGTCATCGACACCGGCATCGGGATTCCCGCCGATATTCTGCCGCAATTATTCCAACCCTTCACCCAGGCGGATTCGTCGACCAGTCGCCGCTTTGGCGGCACGGGTTTAGGACTCGCGATTTGTAAGCGTTTGGCGGAATTGATGGGTGGCGCGATCACCGTCACCAGCCGCGATGGCCAGAGCAGCGTCTTTCGCGTGGTCTTGCCGTATGAACGCGGCGGGCATCCCACCGCCCTGGAATTGCCAGAGGCTCTGGCCCACGCCAGCATCGGCCTAGTCATCGCCGATCGCGCCAATGCGATCCTGGTCGCGCGTTCGCTCGACAGTTTCGGCATTCGCAGCGCCGACGCCGACCATGCCGCCACCGTGCTGATTACCGACGGCCACGCCGGCCAAGCGCGCGCTGCCATGGGTGTCGGCGCGGTGCCGGTGGTCGGCCTCGGCGGTGATGTCGCGCAGGAATTCGGCTGGGCAGCGGTGGTGACTCCGCCGGTGCGTCGCGCGCGACTGTTCGATGCGCTCCACGCTGCCGTGTCGGGACACAGTTCCGTGCACGCCGATGGCCTGCCGCGCTGGCCGGGTTTACGCGTGCTGGTCGCTGACGATGTCGCGGTCAACCGCATCGTCGCTCAGCGCATGCTGCAACGCCACGAATTGGTGGTCGAAGTGGTCGAAGATGGCCTCGCCGCCGTCGATGCCGTCGCCCGCCAGCGTTTTGATTTGGTATTGATGGACTGCCACATGCCCAATCTCGACGGCTTTGGCGCCACCAAGGCGATCAGCGACCGCGGCCAGCATCCGCCGATTATCGCCCTGACCGCCGATTCCTTAGAAGGTGATCGCGAACGCTGCTTGGCCGCGGGCATGGACGATTATCTCGCCAAGCCGATCACCAGCGAATCCCTGCGCGCGATTCTCGAGCGCTGGCTCGGTCCAGCCGCTGGTGCCCCAGCCTCTGGTGCCCCAGCCACTGGCCCGCGCGAATAATTGCGCTACCACCAGCATCATGCAGTGGCGCGAAGTGCGGTGGGTGATCGATCCGGGTCTGGCCGATGAAGCGGGCGAACGCCTGGTCGCCGTGGGTGAAACCGGCTTTGTGGTCAGCACGCGCAGCGACGGCCTCGTTGATTTCACCGCCTACGGTGCCGATTGTGCGCCCACTGCGGCACTCGAATTACTCGCGGAACTCGGTGCTCGCCCCACCGCAAGCGCGGACCTGGATGAAGCCGCACTCTATCTCGCCTTCCACCCGGAAGCCCCGGTGCCGCTGACCTCTGACGTGTGGGTCCTGCCGCGCGGCGACGCCCCTTTGCCTGACGGCGCCTTCGGGCTGCATCTGCCGGTCGGCCCCGCCTGGGGTGACGGTCGCCATCCGACCACGCGCTTGGCTGCCGGCCGTCTGACCGCGGCAACCTGCGCCGGTCAGCGCGTGCTCGATGTGGGCTGCGGCAGTGGCCTGCTCGGCGTGCTCGCCAGCAAGCGCGGGGCTGCCAGCGTTGATCTTGCCGATCTCGACGAACATGGCCTGCGTATCGCCGCTGCCTGCTGCACCGCGAACCACGTGAGTGCCCGCATATTCACCGGCGACCTCCTGGCCGCAATTCCGCCCGACACCCGCTACGACCTGATCGTCGCCAATTTATGGGCCGATCTGGTCCTAACTCTGCTCGCCGATCCCCGATTAGACGAGGTCCTGCCCCAGGGTCGCCTGATCCTGGCCGGCATCGGCGAACAACGCCGCGACGAAGTCGTGGCAGCACTGCACGCGCAGCGATTCCAGCTGGAATGGGAAGCGAGTGAGGCGTGGTGGTGGTCGGCGGAGGTGTGGCGGTAAGGCGGCGGATTGAATTCACGTAAGGCTAGACTTTAAGCGGGGGATCTGTGTACCGGACTTCGCGTGTCCGAGTGCGCAGCGTTGAGGGTTACTGAAAGGAGATCGTCCCCTGGCATGACCTGTGCTGCCTCCAAGGCCTCACTCACCGGCAATCCTTTGGAGCTTTCCATGCCTACTCCCGATCTATCGAATAAACGCGTCGCCATCTTGGTCACCGATGGTTTTGAACAGGAAGAACTCACTTCGCCCCTGGCGGCCTTGAAAAAGGCTGGTGCACGTGTGGACATTATAGCACCGGAGATGGGCAAGGTGCGCGGTTGGAAACATACGGATTGGGGCGATTCCTTTGCCGTGGACGAGGTCGTCAGTGCGGTGTCCGTCGAAGATTACGATGCTCTGGTGCTGCCGGGCGGGGTGATCAATCCTGATCAGTTGCGTCAGAAATCCGAGGCGGTGGCGTTTGTCCGCGCCTTCGTCCGTTCGGGTAAACCCGTGGCGTCGATTTGCCATGGTCCCCAGATCCTGATCGAAGCGGACGTCGTGCGCGGTCGTGCGATGACGTCGTACCCGTCGATCCGTACCGATCTGATCAATGCTGGTGCCCGCTGGCAGGACCAAGCGGCGGTGGTCGACCAGGGCTTGGTCACCAGTCGCTCACCGGCGGATTTGGTCGAATTCAACGCGGCGATGCTGGAAGAGTTCGCGGAAGGACGGCATAGCACGGCCGCCGCACGCGGCTGAGCATGGGCCCCGCTGCCTGACCTGGCGTATGCATGCATACGCACCGTCGCCGGGAGGATCGGGCACCCGCTCGACCCTGCGAGGAGGTGCGGCCATTCCCGAAATTTGACCGCACGCGTGTGGTCATGTGGTTCGAGTGCTCGTGGTCGAGCAGACGGTCGACCGTTCCGGCGATAATGCGAGGCGCTGGAATCGGAATGTTTGGGTCCGGTCGACGGCGGACTCTATGAAACGTGGGCCGGACCCCCAACGATGCGACCATCGCTTATCGGGCAATCGAGCCTATTTCTGGACCGGGATGGACGGTAACACCTTTTTCCACGATGCGGGCGTTGAGCTCGCCAAAGGTGCGGTCGCCCATGTGCAGGGCAAGATCAGCTTGGGCGATGACTCCGACACAGTTTCCATTGCCATCGGCAACGATCACGCGGCGGACCTGATGCTGTTTCATTTCCGCGAGGCAGGCCGACAGTTCAGCATCCACGCTGACACTGCCCAGGAGGGGACTCATGCAGTCGTGGACGCGAATCTTCGCGGGATCCTTGCCGCTGCCGACGACGCGGCAGACGATATCGCGATCGGTGATCACCCCGATGGCCTTCTTGTCGTCAGCAATAACTGGAAGAAAGCCGCAGCAGCCTTCGCGCATGATGCGCGCGGCGTCTTGGACAGTCGTGTCTGCGGTGCAGCAGAGGGGGTCGTGGCTCATTATTTCACGGGCTAGCATGGAAAACTCCTGAGGCGAAGACGGAGAGCATCTCCGCTTCTGATTGGTTTCGTCCGTGATGAAGAGCACGCAGCGTGCCGGGTGAATACGGCTGCGGGTCCCAGGGTGAGCGGCGGCTCGAACAACCGCCGTGCAATATGCGAGTTGAACGTCATGAGGCTCCTGCAACTCGCAGCACCCCTTTAATCCACGGTTGACGCAACAATGGCTCTTGTCCCAGGAATGCCGCAGCGCCTGCAGTGGTTCTGGCGAGCATGTCTTGCCCTGGATACCTCAGCGGCAGGATGCCCCGTCCGTAGCGGAGCAGCAGCCATGGATTCCCCGTCTGACCTTGAGTCTACCTCCCAGGTGGCCTGGTATCATCTGCCACCAGCGGTGACCTCCGTCTTCGCCTTGGTGAGTCTGGCTTTAGCCAGTCACTTGTTCGTGCGTTGGCTCGTCGTGCCGATCGTCCATGCCGTGGTCAAACGAAGTCGCCTTGGTTGGGATGACGTATTCGCGCATCCACAGGTGTTGCACCGACTCGGTATTTTCGTCCCGCTGGTGATTTTGCACCAGGGCATGCCCTTCATGCCGGGTCTGGGTGGACAGGTGAATCAGATGATTCAGCGTCTGCTCACCGCGGGGATGGTGATCGTGGCGGTGGCAGTTGTGAGTGGGTTATGCACGGCGGCCAATACGCTGTATGCGCACAGCCCGGCCAGTCGTATCCGCCCGATCAAAGGGTACTTGCAGGTTGTGCGTCTGGTCGCGGTCATCGTCGGGGTAATCCTGGTGATTGCGTCGCTGATCGACCGTTCGCCATGGTATCTGCTGTCAGGCCTGGGGGCGATGACGGCGGTATTGATGCTGGTCTTCCGCGATTCGATCCTCGGGCTGGTCGCGGGCGTGCACATGAGTGCAAATGGACTGGTGCATGTCGGCGATTGGCTGGAGATGCCGCAGTTCGACGCCGACGGTGAAGTCGTCGATATTTCCCTAAACGTAGTGCAGGTGCAGAATTGGGACAAGACCATTACCGCGATACCGGCGCATAAATTTTTGGAGAATTCATTTAAGAATTGGCGTGGCATGCAAAGCAGCGGCGGTCGGCGCATTGCGCGCAGTATGGATATCGATGTGGCGACAATCCGATTCTGTACGCCCGAAATGCTGGCGGGCTTGCGCGGTTTACTTCTCTTGGAACCCTACCTCGCCGAACGTCAGCAGGATATCGACGCCTGGAATCAGCAGCGGAATATAGACGCGGGCATGTCCGGCAATGGTCGGCGAATGACGAATATCGGTTGCTTCCGCGCCTACGTGGATGCCTATGTGCGCAATCACGCCCAGATCCGCAAGGATATGACCTTAATGGTGCGGCAGTTGGCTCCGGGCCCGACCGGCCTGCCGATTCAGGTCTATGCCTTTACCGCGACCGTGGTGTGGGCCGAATATGAAGGCATCCAGGCAGACATCTTTGACCACCTGTACAGCGTATTGCCGCACTTCGGGCTGCGTCCCTTCCAGCACCCCGCGGGGAACGATGTGCGGAGCCTGCAGCCGCTCCTGGCCCCTGAAAGTACAACGCCGGAGGTGCGGTCTGCCTATGACGAGCGTACCACCGAAGGCGGTTCGTCGGCCGATACCTCCCACACATAGGATGTGCATCCCCAGCGGAGGCATTTTGATCGCTAACGGCCCGTGCGAGTAGTCAGGCTTACCGGGAGAGCGCTGCGATTTTACGAGCACAAAACATGAATGGTCGGCTAGAGGTCCGAGCCGCCAGCGCGCTGACGATGAATTCTGTATGATGCTCTTTGTGCATGCATGAGAGGGAAGTCGTTGGTGCCGCGCACAGGATGCCTACACCACGACCCATGCCGGTGCAGCCCACCGATCGACGCCGTTCGACCGTCTCCGAAGCGGAGCACTTGGTCACCGTCTACACCGACCTGCTCGACCACTGTGAAGCGCGGATAGTTGAAGCGCACAAGACCAATGATGGCAGTTCACTGGCCTATCTTTTGCAGCGTAAGGCTCGTTATCACGAGCGTTTGCAGCTGATCCAAAAGACCCTGGATAGCCGCGTCCGCAGCTGAAGAGCCTGGGGCGGGGTCGCAGGTGACGGCCTCCGTATGCGGGCGGGCCCCCGGATCACGACCCTCTGGGTCGCATAAGCGCCCCGACGACAGCATGCTCGTTCGCCGCCGATGATCAGCGTATGGGTCGAATATTATCCACACGTGCGCTCGCCCTTATTCGTGCGTTAAAGTGGAGAAATATCTTAGCGATTGCCCTCGAAAATGACTGCCAGAATGCCGATGTGTCCCAAGAACCGCAAAAATACTGGTGTTATTGCACGTTTATTCGGCATCGGACCATCGGGTCGATGCTGACGTCGGCGTTGTGGTTGACGCCGTTACGCGGCGCGTCGGAACGACGTCAGCAAACCGTGCAGCGTTTGATCGCATACGATCTCGCTCGAGCCGATGTGCCAGGGACCGACGGTGACGTTGCCGATACCCTGATGTGGGCGTTCAGTGTTGTAGTGCCGAATATATTCAACGGCAGCATGACGCAGGCGATCTTCCGAGAAGAAGATCATGTGATTCAGGCATTCATCCTGGATCGAGCGGATAAAGCGTTCGGCGTACGCATTCATGTCGGGCGCGTGAATGGCAGTTTGCATCAGCTTCTTGCCCAAAGCACGTTTGGTGCCCTCCCCGTACTTCCCGTCATTGTCGAGAAGCCAATGCCAGCGGCTCACCGGACATGGCGGCCGAGCGCAAGACATTGGCGCACCACGCATTCCGTGGGATGGCAGGTAATGCCAAGCAGATGCACGCGGCGGGTATCGTGTTCGATAGCGATGAAGACAAACGGGTTGAACCCGCGGTCGACCCCGCGGCGCTGGGTCGACCTACCCCAGCGTCAGCGCCGTCAGCGCAACTCCGGCCACGCCGACGGCAGCGCCCATGCTGCGCAGGGCGATCTGGTGCCGGTGCCCAGCGGTGACCAACAGGGCAAAGCCGAGACCGGCGGCATGCAGCAAGGCACTGCCCAGCAGCATGCCGAGGTTGAAGCCCGCGCCGCCGCCTTCGGCACCGTGCGCGTGGCCGTGCAGCAGGCCGGCGACGATGCATACGGCGAGGGCAGCGGCGGGGACGGGACGGGTGGCGATGAGCAGGCCGAGGGCGATCACCGACGCCGCAACGGCCCATTCCAGGGGACTGCTACCGAGTTGGGTCAGGGCCAGGCTGCCGACGGCCAGCGCACTCAAAAAGCTGGTCGGTAACAGCCAGCGCCAGCGACCGCCGAGGCGCACCGCGAGCAGGCCGACCGCGACCATGGCCAGCAGGTGGTCCCAGCCCAACATCGGATGGGTGAGGCCCGCGGCGAGCCCGGTTTCAGCGCCGTGATTGGGGTGCGCGGACAGGCCGGCAGCGACACAGATCAGGGCGAGCAGGCGAAGGGGTCGGGTCATGGCAGGGCTCTGGAATAAAAAGGGATCGGAATGAAAAGGGCACGCGCTTATCGGTTGAGGCATGGACTGCATGAGCCTACCACCAGCGAATCAAGAAGCGGGACAGGAAACATGGTGGGCAGTCGGCCCGCAAGGCAATGCTGCGCCGTGCTGCTCCGTGCTGCGCCGTGCTACTCCGTGCTACTCCGTTCAAGCAGTCGTTGGCGCCTGCGCGAGGGCTTTGTGTAGCGCAGTCCGCAGCGCAGCAGGCAGCGGCGTTTTAGCGCCACCGATCGGTTGCACCGTGACCATGACGATCCGGCAGCGGCCACAAAGGACGCTATCCTGACGGGTAAAGGTCAGTTCGTAGGTGAATGAGGTGGTGCCGACCGCAAGCACGGTGAAGTCAGCCGTCAGGCGATCACCCATTTGCAAAGGGGCCAGATAATCGCTTTCGAGGCGGACCACGACGGCCACGTGGTCAGTGTCCGCGCCGGTGGGCGCTAAGGGGAGTCCAACCGATTCCAGCCAGGCTTGAAAAACCCCGTGGCAGAAAGCGGGTTGATGCGGGTAGAACAGGCGCCCGTAAGCGTCGGTGTGCTGTAATTGGATGACCAACGTCTGCGTGAACACGAAATCACCGCCGTAGCGGTCATCGTCCACGGTCTGGTCGCCATCGCAATCGCTTTCAAACGCTGCCGCCACACCACGTGCGGCGCCATCCCACCTCTGTGCTGAAGGACTCGGCGCCCCAGGGAGCGAGGCTGACCCATCGGGTATGACGCAGCCACAAGGCGTCGGCGCCTTCAGTTGTGAAAGTGAACGTTGTCACGTATACTCCGTCGTGACGGCCCCCGCCATGTCTACGCAACTTCCCTCATCATCAATCGCCCTGCCAACGTTCACCACGTTGCCCGGCCTGCTCGCCCAGGCCTTGGACCGCACCAGTAACGCGGCGGCCCTGAACTGGCGCGAAGGCGGCTATTGGCGGCGCATGTCGACCGAGGAATTCGCCGCGCAGGTGCGCCGTTTTGCCCTCGGGCTGACCAAGCTGGGTCTGAAATGCGGCGACTGTGTCGGTATCCTCGCGCAATCGTCGCCGTGGTGG
>Ga0105045_10000650_pt1 | contig 26142 bp, 24 predicted proteins | sample MAT02_FD_78089 | JGI IMG/M metagenome (GOLD analysis project Ga0105045, IMG submission 78089) | Freshwater microbial communities from Lake Fryxell liftoff mats and glacier meltwater in Antarctica - MAT-02 (megahit assembly) | ecosystem: Environmental > Aquatic > Freshwater > Ice > Liftoff... | reverse complement strand
GCCGAATCACGCTTACCGCGCGGGTCGCCGGGCCCTGCCGATCCCCGGCCGATTGCCCCGGTCTCACGCGAGGCGCAGCAGGCGCGGGCCTCGCTTCACGGGTCGCGTGGTAGCATGCCGCGATGTTTGCGTCGTCTCCCGTCGACTCTGTCCGCGACGCGGACGACGGGGCACGCATGATCGGGCGCTTCAAGGTGCTCGGCCTGGTCGGACGCGGCGGCTTCGGCGAGGTCTACGCCGCCCATGACCCCGAGCTCGACCGCCGCGTCGCCCTCAAGGTCGTACCACCCACCGAAGACCGCGCCGCCGTCGCCCGACTGCGCCGCGAGGCGATGACCATGGCCCGCCTCTCCCACCCCAACGTCGCCCGCGTCTTCGACGTCGGCGAGGTCGATGGCCACCTCTTCATCGCCATGGAATTCATCCGCGGCGACGACCTGCGCACCTGGCTCTCGGGACAGCCACGCAGTTGGCAGCGCGTGCGCGAGGTGTTCCTCGCCGCCGGCCAGGGCCTCGCCGCAGCCCACCGCGAGGGCATCATTCACCGCGACTTCAAGCCCGAGAACGTCATCATCGGCGAGGACGGCCGCGCCCGCGTGATCGACTTCGGTCTGGCCGCGCCGACGATCCACGACCTGCTGCCGTCGCAGACCGCCGACGACGACGAGCTCGGCGCGACCCAAAACGACGACCCGAGCGGCACGCCCGCCTACATGGCACCGGAGCTGCACCTCGGTAAACCCGCCGACGCCCGCTCCGACCAGTACAGCTTCTGCGTCGCCCTGTTCGAGGCGCTGCACGGCCGACGACCCCTGCTCGGACGCACCTGGCAGACCCTCAGCCCGCAGGTGCTGCGCGGCGGGCTCGAGTCGGTCGCGGCCAGCCGCAAGTTCCCGCCGCACCTGCGTCGCACCGTGCTGCGCGGGCTGTCCGCCGCGCCCGAGCGGCGCTTCCCCGACATGGACACCCTCCTCGCCGAGCTGATGCGCGACCCGGTCCGCCAGAGCGTCCGCCGCTACCTGCTCGCAGGGACAGCTCTCATCGCGCTGACCGCTGCGGCCGCGCTGTGGCTGATGCCGCCCGGCGAGCGCACCGACCCGCCGCCGCGCGCCGATAGCGACGCGCACAGCGCTGGCGTCGACACCTGCGCCCGCGACCCCGACCGCTGCGCCGCCCGCGTCGACGCCTTACAGGGTCAGCTCGAGCTAGCCCGGGACCTGCGCGACCATGGCCGCGGCGCCCAGGCCTTGCAGTTGTTGACCGCCCTCACCGACACCGCCCGCACGACTCTCGGGCCCGACCACCCGCTCGGTCGCGAGGCCGAACGCGAGCGCGCCGCGCTGGCCGCCACGCTGGCCGCCAAGGCCCCCTCGGTCCCCTGATCGCATGTCCGATCGGACATGTCGCATGCGACATGTTCCTTCTGCTCCACGCGGCCGCCCGGCGCTCACGGCGAGGCGAGCGACGGGATCTCGAGCTTGTCGAAGCCACGCATCATCACGTAGGTCGCGCCGCCGAGCCACATCGGCGGGGCGGTGGCCGTCGCCGGTAGACCCGCACGGCCGCCAGCGCCGGGCCCCGCGACAGGCCGGTGGCGTCGGCGCGGCGCAACTGCACCCCAGCGATCACCGCGAGCACACCGGCGATGAGCTGCGCCCCCGCGGTCACGCCCATCACCGCCACGCCCGGCGCACCGATGACCCCGCGCAGCAGCAGCCACAGCAGCAACTGCGAGGCGAGCAGGCTGCCGGCCGCCAGGGTGTAGCGGTCCGCGCGAGCGCGTCGCAGGTCGTGACGTTCCTGGATCGCGGCGTCATCGAGCGGGCGGGCGGCGGGAGGCATGGCCATGAGCTTCGTCGATGTCCGCGGCGCCGTCGAGGCACTGGCCCGCGCACCGAGCCCCGATTCGGATAAGCTGCGCTGATGGACGTCACCCAGCTCTACTCCGACGGCGGCTTGTTCATGGGCCCGATCCTGGTGTGCGGGGTCGGCTCGGCGGTGGCTGGGCTGGTCGCCCTGCTGGTCCATCGCAACTCGACCGGGATCGTGGCGATCGTGTTCTCCGTGCTGTGCTTCGCCCTCGGCTACGCGGGCTTCTACGCCGGCATGCTATCGATGATGAAGCAGTTCCAGCACGCCGGGTCCGCAGACTTCGCCGCGGCGATGACCGCCACTCAGGAGAAGCTCAACATCCCGCTATACTTCGGGTCGTTCTGCTCCGCCCCGGGATTGCTCGGTGGCCTGGTCGCCCTGCTCTCCGTGCGGCGCAAGAAGGCGCGGATGGCTCTACAACCGCGATCCGATCGGTGATCGCACCCGCCACTGGCACATTCCGCGGGGACGGCCGTCCCTGCGCCAGCGCATCTACCACTGACGCAGCCTAGCCGTGCTCCTCGATCGCGGCGCGCAGGGCCGAGACGCTGGCGGTGCGCACGTAGACCACGCGCGAGTCGTCCGCCACCAGCTCCTTCACCTGGTCGCGCAGCGCGTGCGAGACCATGCCCACCATCACGACCACGAGGCCGATCTTGCCGATGCTGTGGCGCAGGCCCGGGGGGAGGCGTTGCTCGTAGTGCTTCGCCGACCAGCCGAGCTTCTTGGCGACGTCACGGTAGCGGCTCGTCATACCTCCGTGGCCACCCACGACGACGACGGTCTGCTCGCTCTCATCCTTCGACTTGCCTGTGTTGTGTGACATGCCAACCCCTTTTGCACGGGCCATGCCAGGCCCGCATCACCAACCTACGCGACGATGGGCCCCGATCTGACAGGCCTTCGCGGCAGCATGTCACCGGCCCCGGCCGTCGCTGCGCCAAACTGGCAACGCTCTCGTATCGGGAATAAAGTTCGGGGCGATGTTTCAAAGGATCGGTCGGGTCATGCGGATTGAAGGGGTCACCCTGCTTGGGCTCGCGCTGCTCGCCTCGTGCAACGACAGCTATCGCCCGCCACCGCCGACCCGCACCCCGGTCACGCCTGCGCCCCGGCCCACGCCCACGCCCACCGCAAAGCCCACCGCAAAGCCCGCGCCGCCCGCGGACCCGATGGTCGCGCTCGCTGCGCGCGGCCGCCACACCTGCGCCAAACGTAAGTCCGGCGCGAACGCCTGCTGGGGCGACAACAGCGACGGCCAGCTCGGCGACGGCGGTCGCGGTGACCAGCCGCGCGGTGTTCCAGTGGCTGGCCTTTCGGACATGTCCGAGGTCACCGCCGGCATCAACTTCTCGTGCGCGCGCCGAAGCTCCGGCCAGGTGATGTGCTGGGGCAGCAATGAGGACGGCCAGCTCGGCGACGGCAAGGGCGCCAAGCCCGGCGCGCGTGGGGCCAGCCCCGTCGCTGTCAAGGGCATCACCGACGCGACCCAACTCTCATCGGGCGACAACCACGTGTGCGCCCTCCGACGCGCCGGCACCGTGAGCTGCTGGGGCCTCGGCGGCGACGGCCAGCTCGGCGCGGCCACCGAACGCAGCGCGCAGCCGCTGGCGATCTCCGGCGCCTCGCAGGTCGCGGAGATCGCCAGCGGTAGCAATCACATGTGCGCGCGCAAGCACAGCGGCGTGGTCGTCTGCTGGGGCCGCAACACCGAAGGTCAGCTCGGCGACGGCGTGTCCGGCAGCAAGATCAAGCCGGTCCCGGTGAAGGGCCTCCAAGACGCCGTGGCCCTGGTCGCCGGCGGCAACCACACCTGCGCGAAGCGCCGCAGCGGCAGCGTCGTGTGCTGGGGCAGCAATAGCCAGGGCCAGCTCGGCGACGGCACCACCGGCACCTTCGCCCAGCGCACACCCGTGGTCGTCGCCGGACTCACCAACCCCGCCGAACTCGCGCTCGGCAAAGAACATACCTGCGCCCGCGCACCCACCGGCGCCGTCTCGTGCTGGGGTGCGAACTCCTCCGGCCAGCTCGGTGATGGCAGCAACAGTGGCCGCCCGAAGCCGACGCCGGTCGCCCGCCTCACCGGCGCGACCAACCTGGCCCTCGGGACAGCCCACTCCTGCGCCCTGCAGAGCACCGGCAACGTGACCTGCTGGGGCAGCGACGAGCACCGCGCGCTCGGCCCGCGCCGCCTGTGACAGTGGCTCAGCCCGACCACCGGGCGCCCGTGCTAGCTTCGCGGCCTTGCTCCGCGCCCCGCCCCGCCGCGCGCCTGGAGGCCGCCCATGACGCTGCCTGTGGCGCCGCCGGCCGAGCCACCGCCCCCCGCAACTTCGGGGTGCTGGAGCTGCTGCTCGGCGGCCTCGCAGCGCTCGGGCCGGCGCCACCCAGTTCACCATCGCCGCCAGCGCGGCCTGGGCCGTCAGCGCCCTCGACGACCAGACCGCCGTGCCGATGGCCGGCGTCGTCGCTACCGCCGCGTGCCTGTCGTGGCTGTGCTTCGCGCTCCGGCGCCGCACACCGTAACGCCTCAGCCGCCGACCACGCCGACCTCAGTGACCTCGAAGTCACGCTCGGTCCGGAACACCACGTCGAAGATCGGCAGACCCGCCGCCAGGAACCCGAGCGTCGCCGTCAACTGCGTCCCCGCGACCCGGCGCATGTCCTTGTACAGCACCCCGAAGTGATCCTCGTCGATCGGCGAGAACTCGGGGTGCAGCGTGAAGAAGCGGGCCACCTGCTCGCGCGTGAAGTCGGCGATCTGCGGGTGGTTGACGAACATCTGCGTGCTGCCACGCGCCGGCGAGATCAGCGGGACCCGGCTAAACGGCCACACGCCAGTGGCGAGCCGGATGTTGACCACAGCGCCCTCCTGATGCCTGCCGCCGAGGGTCACGTACTCGAGCTCGTGGACCCCGCTCCAGCGCATACGCACATACGTGCGCAGGAACAGCTCGACCAGCTCGCGGCGCATCAGGTAGCGCTCGGAGTGCTGCAACATCAGGCGCAGGTGCCCGCAGCCGAGGTTACCCGGGATGACCATATGGTCGGCGATCGCCTCGCGCAGCTCCTCCGGCGGCGAGGTCATGAAGAGCCGCCAGTCTTGAGGTGTGCTGCTGTCGCCGGGCAACTGCGGCGCGAGCCGGGGGTCGCCGCGCATCGACTTGATCAGGTTGTCGCCGGCCTGCGTGTCCGAGTGGATATAGAAGTGGCCGAAGGTGTCGAGGTACGAGCGCAGCACGCTCTCCATGCACTCGAAGGGGAACGGCTTGCCGGTCGCGCGCTCGATCGAGGTCAGCGCCAGCAGGAACTCGCCCGCGTCGCCGCCCGGGGTGCCAATTACGCCGTGGTCGTCGCGGCCGTCGACACACGAGGTCTTCCCGTGCAGTTGCAGCGCCGCCATCTTCACCCAGCGCACCGTGTGCGGGTCCCCGATGTGCGCCTCGATCTGCGCGCGCGTCAGCGGGCCAGTGCTGGTCCTCGCCGCGGCCGGCACCATCGGCGCCCGGGGAGCGCGGCCAAGCACCGCCGCATCGCGCACCGTGGCAAAGCCATGCTTCTTCCACGCCAGGATGCCGCCGTCCATCACCGCCACGAAGCTCAGCCCGGCGCACTCGAGCTGACGCGCCGCCTCGGCCGCCCGCGGCCCGCCGTTGCGCGATACGAGGATCACTGGCGCGCCCTCGGGGAACAGCTCCGGCAGCTCGGCGATGCGCTCCAGCGGCAGCCACTGGCTGCCGGGGATGTGGCCCGTCGGGCCCGTCAGCTCATCCGCTTCGCGGACGTCGACCAGGCTCACGCCGCGCCCGAGGCGACCGATGAAGTCCGCGGCGAGGTAGGGCGTGCCGGAGTCGGAGCGCCACATGTTGCCGAGCCAGTTCATCTTCACCAGGCGCTCCTGCACTGGCATCGCCCACAGCAGCTCCGCCGACAGGCGAGTGTTGGTGTTCATCGGTGCGTTCGGGGCTGGATCGCTGGCTTCGGTCATCGGCGGCGCGAACCATAGCGCGTCCGCCTGGCCCCTGGACAGTCGGCCGCCTCTAGCAACACGCGCCGATCCCGGCGCTCGCGGGCCCACTGTTGCAGCGCTGCGCGCTCGCGCCAGTTCACCCTCGTCGGGTTTTTTTGGCCCGCCACGGCGACACCCCGGCCGCGCGCGCGAGCACGGCGCGGGCGCCGCGACGGACCACCAGGAAGTAGTACGGCACCGGCAACAATGCCGCCGCGATCGTCAGCTCGATCACCTGGATGCCGGAGCCCGCGATCATCAGGACCACCACGCCGAGCCCGAGGCCCGCGGTGATCGGCCCGCGGCGGCGCTGCGGCGGCGAGAAGCGCTCGGGTTCGCGGCGCACCAGCACGATCTCCGCCAGGCACGCGACCCCGATCGCCACCAGCGCGGTCGCGGTCGAGAGCAGCGCGACGAAGTTGTAGATCTCGAGCAGCCCGCCGCCGAAGTACATCAGCACCAGGCCGCCGGTCATCGCCGACGACACCACCAGCGCCGTCACTGGCGTACCCGTGCGCAGGTTGATCCGCGCCAGCCCGCGCGGCGCCAGCCCGTCGCGCGCCGTCGCATACGCCATACGCGAGGTGACCAGCAACCAACCATTCAAGATCCCCGCCACTGACACCAGCGCGCCGACCGTCACGACCACCGCGCCGAACTCTCCGAACTTGGCGCGGGCGACCGCCGCCAGCGGGCTCCCCGAGCCCGCCAGCTCGCTCGCCGGCACCGCCAGATTGAGCGACAGCAACACCAGCAGGTACACGCCGCAGGTCACCGCGAAGCCGGTGTACGCCGCGCGCCGGATCGTCGGGCCCGCCCCGCGGATCTCCTCGGCCGGCACCGTCACCGACTCCATCCCGATGAACAGCCACGACACCAGCGACACCGCCGGCAGCAGCGAGCCCGCTCCGTGGGGCGCGAACGGCTGCAAATTGTCGAGCGACGCGTATGCGAACAACGCGAAGCTCAGCAGCAGCAGCGGCACCACCTTGCAGATCACCGTGACCGTCTGGACCGCCCCGCCGACCTTGACGCCCGCCGCGTTGAACAGCGTGAGCCCCCACAGCAGCGCCTGGCTGACCGCGAACGCCACCAGCGGCGCGGCGGCCCCGGGCCACAGCACCGCCAGGTAGGTGATGAACGCGGTCAGGAACGCCGCGTTGCCGATCACCGCGCACATCCAGTACAGGTACCCCACCTCGAGCGCCGCGAAGTCGCCGAACGCTCGCCGCGCGAACGCCTGCAGCCCGCCCGACACCGGATAGGCGCCGCCGAGGTCCGCGAACACGCAGGTCAGGCACAGGTAGCCCAGCGTATTGATCACCCAGGCCACCAGCCCGAGCGGCCCCGCGGTCTCGGCCAGCCCCGCCGGCACCACGTAGATCCCCGAGCCGATCATGTTGCCGACCACCAGCGCGGTCGTGGCGATCGGCCCGAGCCCGCGTACCAGCGACGGGGCCGCTGCCACCTCCGGCTGCGCCTGCCCCTGCGCCTCGGTCACGCTCATCCCAGCGGCCGCAGCCGGCTCATCAGCGGCTCGATCTGCTTGCCGATGCCCTGGTCCTTGGGCCGGCGCACCAGGCTGCCCGCGGTGAACAGCGCGAAGCTCACGTAGTCGTAGAGCAGCTCCTTGAGCAGCTTCTCGACGTTGGCCCCCGCCGCCATCGCCCGCGAGTTGTCGACCACGCGCTGGGCCAGGAAGGTCCCCTTCTCATACGGACCGGCGTCATGAAACACCAGCTCGTAGGTCCCGTCGGCGAACGCCGCCAACTGCTGGCGCAGCACCGTGCCCTTGCCCGCCGTATCGGCCTCCTGATGGATCTCCCGCAGCACCGCGTTCGCGGTCTCGACCACCTCGAGCGGGCCTCCGCGCAGCCGCGGGCGCTGCATCGTGACGTGCTTCGACTGCACCAACTGAAACAACTGCTTGGTGGTCTCGAACTCGCCGAGCCCGAGGCTGCGGCCCAGCTCCGTCACGCTCTGCTGGCCGTCGATCGCGCTCCACAGGCCCACGAACTCCTTGCCCGGCTCACCGCGACCCTCCGCCCGCTCCGGCACGTAGTCCGCCGACGGCACCCGCTGCCGGAAGTATCGCATCTCGTCCATCCGCGTCACGCCGTCCATCAGCAGCCCGTTGAGGCTGATGCTGTGGCGCGAGCGCAGGCTGCCCTCGTCGAAGCCATCGAGGAAACAGTACGCACCGTCGGCGACCGTCATCGTCGCCAGCACGACCTCCTCGACCTGCTTGGCGAGGTACGTGAAGATCTGGTTGAGGGTCACGATGCCGAGCTCGACCGCGGCCTCGCCATAGCGCTCGCCGGTGCCCTGCGCGAGGCGCTCGTAGATCGCCCGGTGCTGGACCTCGTCGACCGCCCCGTAGCGGTACAAGATCCGACCGAGGCGCTCATCCTCCACGTCGCTGCGCGCCGAGATCGCGTTGCCGTTCTCGATGAAGATGCTGCGGTTGTGCTCGCCGTCGCGGACCGTCAGCTCGCCGCGCCAGCCGGCCTGCGCCACCAGCCCGAGCACGTCGCACATCGCACCCGGCGCCACGATCTCGCCCGCGAGACGGACCACCGCGCCGTCCTCCGCGTCGCGCCGGCCGTCCTGGCCGGTGTAGCGCATGAAGATCACGTGGTCGGGCGTCGGCATCAGGCGAAACGCACCGTCCCGGCGCCGACGCATCTGCTCCCCGGCCGACTCCCCGAGGGGATGCACGACCCCGTTCATGTCGACCCAGACCAGCTCGTCTTGCGCATGTTTCATGGCCGCCAGCCTCCGACACCGCTTGGTAGCACCGGATCGCCCAGCGCCGCAAGTTGCGCCGGAGTATACCTCGCCCCTTGCCGCGACTCGCCGCCCATTCCTCCATCCGCTGGCTCGCCACCCTCGTGCTCCTCGTGCCGCTCGCCGCGGCCCTCGCGTGCGCCACCACAGCGCCCGCCGCTGTGCCCAAACCCCGCGGCCCCGACTGCCGAAACCCCGCGCAGACCATTCAGGCCGCCGCGTGGGACCAAGATCGGCGCGCCGCGGTCGCGCGGGCCTTTAACAACTTGCCAGGTCCGCCCAGCGCCGGCCCTCGCCTCGCGGCCCGCCTCGACTCGCAGGCCGCGGCCTGGACGAAGGCGCGCGCCGAGACGTGCCGCGCCGCACGTACCCGCAAGATCACCGCCGCCGACTACACCGCCACCGCCGCCTGCCAGCACAGCGTGCTCATACAACACGCCGCGCTCGCCCTGCGGATCACACAGACCCCCGCCGACAGCCTGACGCGCGCCGACGCTGGCATCGACGAGCTGGAGGACGCTTTACGGCGCTGCGGACGACCCGAGCTGCGCGCCATCCACCTCGCCCTCTACCGCGGTGACAGCGAGCACCTCGACGCCCAGGCCGGCCTCTCGATCGCCAGCCTGGCGATCGCCATGCAAGACGGATCGTGGGCCCAGGCCGCCGCCCACGCCGCCAGCGAACCCGCCGCCTCCCACGCCGTCGCCGCCGCACTACACGCCCGCGTCCAGGTCGTGCTCGCGTGGGCCTCCTGGCTCCGAGGACAGGACCAAAAGGCCAGCTCACGACTCGGCGAACTCGGCACGCGGATCAGCGAAGACCCCCTCGCACTCGCCGAACTCGCCGAGCTGCAACTCTTCACCCGCGACCTCGACGACCCCCAAGCCCTCGTCGACGGCGCCGACGCACTCACCGCCTATCGCACGCTGCTCGGCCCCGACGACCGCCGCGTCGTCCGTGTCCATCGCGAGCTGGCCCGCCGCCACCGCCTCGCCGGACGCATCGGCCCCGCCGTCGCCGAACTCGAGGCCGCCCTCGCCGACCCGGGCCCCGGCGCCGACGACCCGCTGCGCGCCGCGCTGCTGCAGGAGCTCGGCGACCTCGAGCACCTGCGCGCCGACTACCGCGCCGCCGGACGGCACCACCAGGCCGCCATCGACGCCCGCACCCGCAGCTTCGGCGGCGAGCAGTTGCCGACCGCCGAGAGCCTCTTCGCTCTCGGCAACGACCTCGAGGCGCTCGCCCAGTTGCCCCTCGCGCTCGACCACTACACCCGCGCCGCCGAGATCCAGCACCGCCTCGACCCCGACGGCCTCGCCACCGCGCGCACCTACAACAACCTCGGCCGGGCCAGCTACGCCGACCACAAATTCGCCGACGCCCGCCGCTTCCACACCGCCGCCCTCGAGATCCGTCAGCGCCGGCTCGGCATCCATCACCCCGACACCGCGACCAGCCTCAACAACCTCGCCGCCGTCGCCCACGCCGAGGGCGACCTCAAGACCGCCCTCGACCTGTTCCAGCGCGCCCTCGAGATCCGCGAGCGCCTGCTCGGCCCGGACCACCCCTACACCGCGATCTCACTCAACAACCTCGCCGAGCTGTACACCGCCCAGGGCCGTGAACCCGAGGCCATCACCCTGCACGAGCGCGCCCTCGCGGTCCGCCGCGCCCGCTTCGGCGAGGACCACCCCGAGACCGCACGCAGCCTCCACAACCTCGGCGTGCTGCTCTCGCGTCGCAACAAACCCGGCGACCTCGAGGCCGCCCGCGCCGCGCTCACCTCCGCCCTGCAGACCCGCACCACCCGCCTCGGCGCCGACCACCCCGAGACCCTCAGCACCCACGACCGCCTCGCCGAGCTGCCCGCCCCCGCGCCCGCCGCGAAGCCCCCCGCCCCCGCGCGTGCTCGCCTCCCATGACCCTCATCCACGGATCGCCGATCCGCCGGTGCGAGCCAGCGCCAGCCAGCCGCGTTGGCTGGCGACACATCCTGGTGAACGACACCGGCCTCGTGGAATGAATCGCTCGGCCCTCTTGGATGAACAGGCCCACTGCTTCGGGGTTGTCCTCCTGTCGAGGTCCATCGGTGCTCTGTTCGCCGCTGGGTGGGCGGTGAGCAAGGTCTACAAGCGAAAGTCTGGGCCCCTCTGAAGTCCGTTCTATGGCCAGGTCGCGTCGTCCGTGTGCAGGTTGGTCCCGCATGCGGGCGGCTCCTCGTCCTGCGGCAACGCCTTCTCCGGCTGGCACGTCGCCAGAGTCATCAGTGCCAGAAAATGTCGGCGAGGGAGAATGTCCACCTCACCAGGGTCTCCCAGAGAAGAAGAGTCCGGTGAAATACTTACCCCCCATTGAATGTGAAAAATGTCTCACGTCTACCAAGTGAAGAGCCCGGCCGATAAACGTGCCCGGCGGCCTCCAATCCCGAGCTCTTGATTGCGAATCCACAGGCACGTTTTCGCGCCTGTACGCTCCACAGCATCCTGAAGGACCCTCACCTCACCCGCGGATCGCCCAGCCACCGCTTCGAGCCAGCGCCAGCCAGCTCTCCGGACTCGACATCCCGCCGCGAAAGCTCGACTCGGGCGGCCCGGGGTTTCGCGGCGGATACCACACCTCGCGGCCCAGCAGCACCCGGCTGACCTGCGGACGGACATCGCACCCCGCAGCCACAGATTATCCCCGACCCGGCGCTGCTGGGCCGCGGGGATCGTGGGCTCGCCGAGCCGCAGCGCCGCGCGCACCACCAGCGACTCGAGGTAACCCCGCACCCGATCGACGCGGTTTGTATAGTGTACGTAGGCCCGCCAGGACGGCGTCAGGAAGGTCGCCACCTGCCCCTTCCAGAGGATCAGCCTGCCCTGATATTGCGCCGCGATCGCCCGAAGCTCCCCGCTCCAGCGGCAGTGGGGCAGCGAGCTCAGGCAGGTGTTGTGCAGCACCTCCAGCGCGAGCGTGCTGCGGTCCTCGTCGCATAACTCATGGCACATCGACGCGCTCGATGTCCGTGATCATCGCCTCTGCCAGCTTCGTCGCGTATTGCGCGGCGCTGAAGATCGTGCGATCGAAGGCCGTCGGCCCGCCGATCCGGCGGATCTCGCGGTCGATCGTACTCCGCCCGGAGTAGTACGCGACGCCGCTGCGCTCGCGCGCCGCGATCTTCCGCATGAAGCCGCGGTCGAGGTCCACGCTGCGCTTGTGGGCCAGCAAGAAGATCGGCGAAAATGAGTAATAGTCGCCGCGCTGGTACACCGGATTAAACCGCGGCTCGCCCACGAAGCGTCGCGCTCGCCACACCGTCGGCCCCGCGTCGAGCCACAGGTCGTCCTCCGTCAGTCTCTCGCAACTGCGCAGGCCCAGCGGGATGTCGTCGAGGTGCACCGCCATGTGCCGCGTCCGCGGCCGCTCTCGCGGCTCGCTTACAGCACCGCGACCGCGCCGGCCCACGTGAAGCCGGCGCCGAACGCCGCCATCAGCACCTTCGAGCCCTCGCCGATCTTGCCCTCGCGCCACGACTCACTGAGCCCGATCGGGATCGTCGCCGCGGTGGTATTGCCGTAGCGCTCGATGTTGTGGACGACCTTGTGCTCGGGGATCCCGAGCTTGTTGGCCACCATTTGATTGATCCGCATGTTGGCCTGGTGCGGCACGAACATGTCCATCTCCTCGATCGTGAAGCCGGCCTTCTTGACCACCGACAGCGCCACCTCCGGCATCTTCTCGGCCGCCCAGCGAAACACCTGCTTGCCGTTCATCGACGGGTAATGCTTGCCCGCGTCGAGCATCTCGTGGGTCAATCGCGGCATCATCTTGCTCGCCGGCGCCTCGAGCCACAGGTCGTACGCGCCCGAGCCGTCGGCGTGCAGCTCCAGCGAGCGCACCCCCTGCTCCGGCCGCGTCGCCTCGCCGACCAGCACCGCGCCCGCGCCGTCGCCGAACAGCACCGCGACGTCGCGCCCCCGCTCGCTAAACTCGATGCCCGTCGAGTGGACCTCGGAGCCGACCACCAGCACGTTGCGATACATGCCGCAGCGGACCCACGCATCGGCGACCGAGAGGCTGTAGAGAAAGCCCGAGCACTGGTTGCGCACGTCGAGCGCCGGCACCCCGGGCAGGCCGAGCTTGTGGATCAGCAGGCAGCCGGCGCCGGGGAACTGGTGGTCCGGGCTCAGCGTCGCGAACAGCACCGCGTCGACGTCCTTGAGGTCGCGCCCGGCCTGCTCGACCGCCATCTTCACCGCCGGGATCGCCAGGTCGCTCGCGCCGATCCCCGCCTCCTCGATGAAGCGCCGCTCGCGGATCCCCGTGCGCTGGTGGATCCACTCGTCGGTGGTCGGCATGATCTGGGCGAGGTCGTCGTTGGTCACGACCCTCGTCGGTACGTAGTGGCCGGAGCCAAGAATTGCCGCGCGTCTCTCCATCCTTCACTAGGTATCGAGGCCGCGACGCCACGGCAAGATGCGCAGGACTATGCGCAGCACCACCCGCCGAAGACCAAAACCCCGAAAGCGCTGAGGCGGGCAGCCAGCCGGCCCCCGCCTCAACGTGTCGGTTCTCGAAGTGGAGGCAAGGGGGATCGAACCCCTGACCTTCGCGCTGCCAGCGCGATGCTCTCCCAGCTGAGCTATACCCCCATGGGACTGACCACCGCCCGGAGGCCGTGGTGGGGCGCGTGTGTAACAGCGGCCCGCAGCGGCGTCAAGCATGAAGTTGCCCGGGCGCGCCGGGCCTGCGTGCCTGGTGTCGCCCCCTTGCGCGGGCGGGGGCGGGCGCCGCATGATTCGCGGGCCTCGAAGCCCTGCCGCGCAGCGCTCCTGGCCCACCCCAACGCCTATGGATCTCGCGGAACTGTTTGAGCAAGGCGGCCCGCTGATGTGGGTCATTTTGGTCGCCTCGATCGTCGGCGTCGGCGTGTTCTTCGAGCGCCTGTGGTCGACGCAGCGCGCCCGCGTCCTGCCTCGCGCCTTCGTCGACCGCATCCGGGCGCTGGTCGCCAAGGGCAAGACCAACGAGGCCTTGCTGCTGTGTGAGGAGAACGGCTCGAGCATCGCCCTCATCATGGCCGCCGCCCTGCGCACCTACGAGCACAGCACCAGCCGCTCCGAGATCAAGGAGTCCGTCGAGGAGGTCGGCGCACGCGAGGTGGCCCACATGGACCGCAACGTCGAGGTCGTCGGTACCGTCGCCACCATCTCGCCGCTGCTCGGCCTGCTCGGCACCGTCGTCGGCATGATCCAGGTGTTCAAGGATTTCGTCGCCGCCTTCGCCTCCGGCCAGGTCGGCCCCGACACCTTCGCGCAGGGCATCTGGCAGGCCCTCATCACCACCGCCTACGGCCTCACCGTCGCCATCCCCATGCTGCTGCTCTACCGGTTCCTCCAGGGCCGCACCGGTCGCATCGTCGGCGAGATGGAGGAGGACGCGATGGGCATCGTCAACTTGCTCGAGGACAGCCGCCGCGGGCGTGCCGAGCGAGCCGAGCGAGTCGAACGCGCCGAACGCAACGCCCCGGAGCCGGCCCGATGAATTTTCGCGGGTCTGGCCGCAACGGTCTACGCGGCCGCGGGCGCGCCGTGGCCGACGGCGCCGTCGTCGACCTGACCCCGCTGATCGACGTCACCTTTCAGCTCCTGATCTTCTTCCTGCTGACCGCCACCTTCAACAACGACGCCGCCTTCAAGGTCAAGCTGCCCAAGGCCACCGCCAACGACCCGGCCACCGAGACCAAGGCCATCGTCGTCGAGATCTCCGAGGACGGTCGCTTCGAGATCGACAACAAGGTCGTCGACGAGTCCGAGCTGCAGACCCGCCTGTGCATGGCCGCCAAGGAGTCGCAGGCCTCCACCGTCAATATCAAGGCCGACCAAAATACCAAGCACGAGAAGGTCGTGCAGGCGATGGACGTCGCCAAGGCCTGCGGCATCGAGAAGCTCGGCATCTTGCATCGCCGGTGACGTGGCCGTCGGGCGCGGACCTGCGGTAAAAGATCCGCGGAGCATCCCCCCATGTCCCTCACGTTTTATAACACCCCCCAGTCCAGCGCTGACCGCGTCCACGCCTCTCTCAAGGCGCTCGGCATCCCCTACGACGAGGTCCGCGTCGACCTCCGCGCCGGCGACGCGAAGAAGCCCGAGTTCCTCGCGCTCAACCCCAACGCCAAGGTGCCGCTCGTCGTCATCGATGGCACCCCCGTGTTCGAGTCGGTCGCCATCCAGATCGCTCTCGGCGAGCGTTACGGCGTCGAGAAGGGCCTGTGGCCCGCGCTCGGGTCCGCCGAGCACCTGACCGCACTCACCTGGCTGGTGTGGAGTCAGGTCAACCTCACCGCCGAGGTGTTCCGCTACATGCAGAACACCAGCGACTACTTCCCGAAGGAGCAGCACAACCCCGAGCACGCCGCGGCCGCCCTCGCCGAGATGAAGGACCTGCTCGGCATGCTCGACCACCAGCTCGAGGGCCGCGGCTTCGTCACCGGTGAGCGCATGACCCTCGCCGACATCGACATGGGCTCCGTGCTCGGGTGGGGCTTGATGATGGCGAAGGTCGACCTGGGCGCCTACCCCAACGTCGCGCGCTGGCTCCCGCGCGTCAGCGGCCCGTCCGCGGCGAGCTGAGCTCGCTGTTCATCCACTTCATGCGGGCGTCGCCTGAATCGGCGCCCGCTTGAAGCGAAACCACAGCGTCACCAGCGACGCCGAGATCAGCACCAGCAGCGCGTAGAGCAGCGGCAGCCACAACATGCGCGCCTGTTGTTCGGCCGGGAAGCTGGCGACCAGGATGCCGAGCGCCAGCGGGCTGTTCTGGATCCCCGTCTCGAAGGCGACCGCTCGTCGTTGCGGCGACTCGAGCCCGAGCGCGCGGGCGCCGAGCCAGCCGAGCCCGAAGCCCAGCACCCCGAGGCCGCCGGCCGCGATATACATGTTCGTGGTGGTCGCGCGCAGCACCTCGACGTTGTTGTAGATGCCGGTGCCGATCAGCAGCGCCAGCACGGCGATGCCCGCGAGCCCGCCGGCCCGCTCGACCATCACCGCCGCCTTCGGCGCCCGCGCGCGCACCGCCATGCCCAGCGCCAGCGGCACCAGCATGACCGCCAGCGTCGACGTGATGTTCCCGTAGGGGATCTTCAGGCCCGCGCTCGCGTAGCCGCTGGCGTACACGTAGAGCATCAGCGGCATCAACACCACCGCCGCGATCGACGACAGCGCCGTCATCGACACGCTCAGCGCCACGTCGGCTCTGGCGAAGTACGTGAAGAGATTCGAGGTGGTCCCACCCGGTGTACACCCGACCACGATCAGCGAGATCGCCAGGTCCTCGGGCAGCCCGAGCGCCTTGCACAGCCCATACGCGATCAGCGGCATCCACCCGTACTGCGACAGCAGGCCGATCAGCGGCCCACGCGGGCGCCTGACCACCGCGCGAAAGTCCGCGAGCGTGAGGCTCGCGCCCATCCCCGTCATCAGCAGGACCAGCAGGGCCGCGAGCAGGATCGTCTGGAGCGGCGTCAGCATCTCGCCAGACTCTACTGCAACGGCATCGGCAGGCGAAGCGCGGTCGCCACGTCGACGACGCGGATCCTCCGCAGCTCCTCCTCCAGCGCCGAACGTTGGCTATACAGCTCGTAGATCTTGTCCGAGTCGCGGGTCCCCGAGAGCTGGCCGAGGCCGAGGTCGAACGCCCGCGTCAGCCCGCCCTTGCCGAAGAACTGACCGCCCGTGAGCACCAGCCCGTCCGGCTGCTCGCGCAGGTTGCCCGCCATCACCCCCAGGCAGTCCGCCAGCGTCACCATCATCCTGGTCCGGTCCCGCTCAACGGTCTGCTCCTCCTTGACGATCTTGCTGTTGATCGCCTCCCACGCCCGCAGCTTGGCCTTGAATGCGCGCGAGCGCGGCACGCTGTCGATCTTCTGCACGTCGACGCCCGGGAACACCCCGTCCGGCTGGAACGACGGCTTACCCATGTCGAAGCTGCTGCTGCTGCGTACGCCGAGCAAGAACATCGGCAGCACCACATCGAACATGCCCGCAAGACTCGCGTCGCGGGCCGTCATCACCGGCACCACCGCCGCCGGTAAACCATGGCTCGCCGGGCTCTCCACGCTCAGCCGGCGGATCACCCCGGGGTCGGTCGTCACCACCACCTGCCCCGCCGTGACCGTCGCGTACACCGTGCGATAGCCGGGGATCACCAGCGTGTGCGCGCCCGTCTTCGCGTCCTTGCCGGCCTTCACCGGCACCTGCTGCACGAGCTTCGCGACCAGCGCCTGCGCGGCCGGTACGTCCTTGACCCCGACCGCCAGCGCGAAGCCGAGGTCCTTGCTATCACCCCCCAGCTCACCGCGCAGCAGCGCGTCCGAGACCGTCAACGCGAACCCGGCCGTGCCGGCCAGCAGCGGCGCCACCTCGGCCTTGAAGTCGACCTTCGTCGCGCCGCGCAGCTCGTTGTAGATCTTCTCCGGGTCCTCGCCGCTGGCCCGCGCGACCGCCTCGAAGCTGGCGATCGCCACCGCGACGTCGACGCTTCCGCCGAGCTGCAGCACCGCCCGCTCGCCGAGCGCCCCGAGCACCGGCGAGGGCGTCGCCGCGTTACGCAACAAGGCCCGCAGCGGCGCCGTCTCCGGCATCTTCGCGCGGATCTTGCCCTCGACCCCCGCGCGGCTGGCCGTGAACTCGAACACGATCGGCTCGACCGGACCGAGCCAGCGCTTGAGCACCGCGTACTCGCGCTCGTGTCGCTCCTGCTGACGCCGGTCCCAGTCGCGCTGCTCATCCAACTGCTGCCGCAGGCGCGCCTGCTCCTCCGCCGGCGCGCCCGACTGCACCGCCCGCTCGAGCTCCTGCTCGGCCCAGTTCGGCTCCACGTCGCGCTGCCCGGCCTCCCGCGCGACCTGCTCGGCCTGCACGATCGCCCACAGATCGACGTAGCCGGTCAACGGGCGCGGCGGCTCCGGGCTGGCGATCGCCCGTTGATAGCGCGGCGTCGCCGTCAGTCCGCGCGCCGGGTCGATCGTGGCGATCAGCCGCGCGAAGTCGTAGGGCGCCTCGTTGGGGCGATCGGTCACCACCAGGAACGCGAAGCCGTCGCGCAGCACCAGCGCGCTCGAGCCGTCGAGATCCCACTTGAGCACCACCCCGCGATCCTCGATCACCGGTCGCGGGGTCCGGGCCCCGCCGAGCTTGTCCAGGAAGGCGCGCAACTTGGCCGGGTCCGACAGCGTGACGAAGCCGACGAAGGTCTCGCTGCGCATGTCCAGCAGCGCAGCGCCCATCACCCCGTCCGGATCGACCCCCACCTCGCGCCACTGCGCCGGGTCGAGCAGGTTGAAGCCGGTGCTGCTGCTGACCAGCGCCGCGATCTGATCATAGTTGCTGCGATACTTGGTGATCAACGCCTCGACATCGACGACCGCCAGCACCGCCCCGACACCCGCCACGCTGCCCGCCGCGACCGTCGTGTCCGGCAGCAGTTGCCACGGCGAGCTCGCCACCGCCGCCGCCGCGTCGCTGCGCCGCACGCGGGCCGCCGACGCCGGCGCCATCGCCACCGTCGGCTCGGGTGTACTCGTCTGGGCCGGTCGACACGCCGACACGCACAACATCGTCGCGGCCAGGGCCGCTCTCAAGCCGCCGCGAACCAGTCGACGCGAGGCGATGCGGGTGGTCCGGGGCTGCATGCGATCTCCGAGGATAACCCAGCGTCGCCCGCTCCGGCGCGAACAATGCCGGATCCCTCGCGCGCGCCCGACCGCGAGCCGCGGCGCCCGCAAACGCCGTCGTTCGTGCTACTTGCGGTGCGCTCGGCGCTCGGCCAACTGGAACAGGAACACCCCGAGCAGCACCAGCGCCCCGCCCGTCATCGTGATCACGCCGAGGCGCTCGCCCTTGAACAGCAGCCCGAGCACGACCGCGATCGGCGGTGTGATGAGGGCGACCATCGCCATCAGGGTCGCGCTCAACTGCTTGAGCAGCCGGTAATAGATAAGAAACGTGACGATCGACCCGAACACCGCCAGGTACCCGATCGAGGCCACCACCGGCAGCGTCAGCGGAAACGGCTCGCTCCACTCGCCGCGCAGCCCGGCCATCGCCGCCAACAACAAACTACCGATCAGCATGCCCATCCCGCTGAGGAACGCCGCCGGCACGTTCGCCCCGTCGCGCTTGACGTAGACCTGCCCGAACCCTTGCACGAGCACCGAGCTGGTAATGATCGCCACCCCGAACAGGCTCTCCGGACCGAGCTCGCGCAGGCTGCCGCTGTAGAGCGTCAACAGCCCCGCCATCCCGGTGGCGATCGCCACCAGCTTGCCGCTGGTGAGCCGGTCCCCGAGGATGAAGTGGGCCAGCACCGCGACCCAGAACGGGAACACCCCGAAGGTCAACGAGCCGAGCCCCGAGGGCACATACATCCCGCCGATGTACGTACACCCGTAGCCGACACCGAAGCTACATACGCCGATCAACACCGCGAGCCGCCACGCCACGCGGTCGCGAAACGCCGCGCGGCCGGTAAACCACGCCAGCGGCACCAGCACCACCGAAGCGATCGCAAAGCGCAGGCACACGCCCAACAAGGGCGGCATCCCGGCGTCGAGCCCGATCTTGATCCCGAGCCAGGTCGAGCCCCAGACCAAGCACAACAGCACGTAGCCCAGTACCGTCAAACCCCTCGCCTCACGCTGCGCCCGTGCACGACCATCGGCGCGCAGTATAACGGCGACGCAGCACCCCGGCGCCCCGGGCCGCGAGTGCGGCGAGTCACCCGATCCGCCCGATCATGCGGACGATCATGCGGACGATCGACCGCGCCGCGCCGCCGTGGCAGCCGCCCGCGTCGTGTTCGCCTCGGCGACGCCGAGCCCATAGGCAGCGAAGCTCGCCTCGTCGATCGCGGCGCGATCGCGTGGATCGGCCGCGACGAGCGCCGCGCGGATCGCCGGTGCCACGGCCTCCCAGCGCGGCACCCGGATCCTCCGCAGGTACTGGGCCTGAAACCGGAGGAACCCGCCCGAGATCTTGGCGCAGTAGCTCGATACAAACAGCAGGGCCACAGAAGACCGCAGGATCGTCGCCAGCGCCGGCAACTCCCAGTCGCTCGCGGTCACGTGATAAAGATTGTGGTGCGGGTAGTAGCGGCCCTCGTCGTATACGACCACCGCCTCGCCGCGAATGTCGGGGATCAGCAACTTGTGGGTCGTCGTCAGCTCGGCGTAGACGCGGTCGATCGTGCGGTACCAGTCGCCGCTGCGCCGCGCGACGTGACGCTGGCGCAGCCGGACCTCGTGCGCACGCATATACGCGGCGAACGCCGGATAGCGCTCGAGCGCCGCCAAGCTGCCGTCGGCCTCGAATGGATTGACGATCCCGAACCCACGCCAGACCACCGCGCCGCCGTCCAGGTCGCCCGCCATCACCAGCGGCAGCTTGCGCGTGGCCTCGACCGGGAGCGCCTCGTGGTCGCCGACGAACACCGAATCGGCCCCGGTAGCGACCCCGATCCCGACCTTGCAGCCGACGTCCGCGAGCTCTGGAAAGTCGCGCTCCAGTCTCCTTAACACATCCAGGTGATCGCGCGCGTCGAACAACCACGGTCGATCGCCGCGGACCATGTCGGCGACCACGTCGATCCTCGGGTCGTCGAGCGGGCCCAATGTCGTCATGGCGCGGATCAATCCGGGCAGCTCGCGCAGCTCACCGCAGCGCGCGACGCGGGTGGCGGCCCCGAGACCGCGGCGGATCACCGTAATCGCCGGATAGGCCATCACCTCGACCTTGAACGCGGCGCTGGTCGCCATGTCGACGTGATGCGAGAGGTGAAACCCCCCGGCAACCATCGCGCGCAGCGGACCGCCGTAGCGGTTCTTCTGCCAGCGATCCGCGCAAATGAACGCGAGCCGCCCGTCGTCGGCCAATACCTGCAAGCCGCGCTCGAAGAACGGCACATATAGATCGGCCCGGTCGTAGATCGTCGCGTAGCGCCGGCGATACTCGCTCAGCAACGGGCCGGGGATCCGCTCCTGACGGACGTAGGGCGGGTTGCCGACGACCACCGTGAAATCACCGGTGAGCGGCGCCAGCAGGAAGTCGCCGTGTACCAGCCACGCGTCACACAGCAGCGCGGCGAGCCCGGTCGTCGCGCCCCAGGTCAGCAGGCGCGCATGCAAAGCCCCACGCGTCGACGCGAACGAGACGGCGTGTAACTCGACCGCGCGGACCGCCGCGCGCAGCGACCTCGCCGTGCGGGGTGTGCCACCCGCGGCCGTGAAGCTGGCCAGCAGGCGCTCGACCGCCGCGAGCAGGATGTCGCCGCCGCCGAACGAGGGCTCGAGCAGACGCCAGGTGTGTAGCGGCTGCTCGACGGTATAATCAGCGAGGTCCAGCAAGGCGGCGACGACCTCGGGGCGGGTGAAGACGGCGCCACGTGCCGCGACATCCTCCGCCCCCGGGTCGGCCTCGCCGGTCACGGCGAGGCTGTGCGCCGCCCGCCTCATGGGCGCGCGATCGGCTTGCCGTCCGCGTCGAGCACCACCACCCCACCGGCTCCGAACAGCTTCTCCGTGGCGATCGCGTCGAGGTCGGGTAGCACCTTGCTGGCGTCGCCGACGACCAGGACCACGAAGTCCTGGGCGCGCAGGTGCTTCTCGGCCGACTTGCGGACCGCCGCGGTATCGACGCTACGCACGCGCTGCTGGAAGCCCGCGAACCAGTCGAGCGGCAGGTCGTAGAACTTGAGCCGCTGGAACGCGAACAGGGTGTCCGAGGGCGTCGCGAACTCGGCTGGCAGCGCCAGCAGAGCGCCCTCTTGTACGCGGCGAAGTTCTTCCGCGGTCGGGTCTCCGCCGCGCATGCCGACGATCTCCTTCATGACCTCGCGCAGGGCTGGGCCGGTGACGTCGGTGCGGACCGACGAGCTGGCGGCGAAGCTGCCACCCGCGCGGCGGTAGCCGATGCCGGCGCGACCGCCGTAGGTGTAGCCCTTGTCCTCGCGCAGGTTCATGTTGATCCGGCTGGAGAACGACCCGCCGAGGATCTCCATCATCAGGTCGGTGGCCTCGTAGTCGGGGTCGGTGCGACGTGGGCCGGGGTGGCCGATGTAGATCGACGACTGCGCGGCGTCCTTGACGTGTACGAAGAACACCGTGCCCAGGCGCGGCTTGGCGGCGCCGATCTTCGGGCGGCTCGGCGCTTTGCCCTTCCAGGTCGGCATGCGGGAGCCGAGCGCCTCCTTGAGCTCGTCCTGCGTGATCATGCCGGTGACCCACAGGCGGGCCCCGCCGGGCTTCAACTTGCCGATAATCTTCGCGCAGTCCTTGAGCGCGACCGCGTCGATCGTCTGCTCGGTCTCGATGCGCCCGTAGGGGTGGTTCTCACCCCATACCAGCGACCCGAACAGGCGCCCCGCGATCGGTCCGGGGCTCGCCTTCGCCTGCAACAGCGACGCCTTGCGGCGCTCCTTGATGCGGTCGAGGTCGGTCTGACGCATGCCTGGCGCTTGCAGCATCTCGGCCATCAGATCCAGCGCCGGGCCGAGCTGCGACTTGAGCGCGCGGACATTGATGCCCGAGCTCTCGCCGCCGCCGAACGACGATACATTGACCGCGTGGTCGGCCTGCTTCTCCTCGAAGGCCGCCGTCTCGTATTGCTTGGTCCCCTCGTCGAGCAGGTCCATGCAGATCGACGTCAGACCGGTCTTGGCCTTCGGGTCGTCGACGCCGCCCATATCAAACTCGAACGACATCGTCACCGTCGGCAGCTTGTTCTGATGCACGAGATAGACGTCGAGGCCGTTGGCGAGCTTGAAGTTCTCGACCCCCGGCAGCTTGAGCTCGGCGATCGGCGCCGGCGTCGGCGCCGTGGCGCGGTACGGCTCGTCGGGCCAGGTGGCGGCCTCGACCGGCTTGCCGTCGGCGCCAATCGACGGCGTCCCGTTGTCGCCGTCGGTCGGGGTGGTCGTCGTCGCCGGGCGACAGGCGACCAGCAGGAGTGCAGCAGTAAAAATCGTGTTGCGCATGGTCGTGGTCATCCCTTCGTGACGGCCTTGGGCGCCGGCTTGGCCCCCGGAGCAGGTGCTCCGCCCGCGGCCGCTGCGGTGGGTGCAGCCGCTGCGGCCGGCTTGGTGATGATCTCGGCGCGCGGCTTGCCGAGGATCTGCGCGGCGCTGTCGCGCACGCCGGCGGGCGTCAGGGCGCGCAGGCGCTTGAGGTAGGTCTGCGCGTAGCCGGGGTCGCCGGTGTAGTGATTGAACGACTGGAGCTGCTCGACGCGGCCCATCAGGTCCTCGAGCCCCCACACGAAGCTCGACTCGGTGCCGATCAGCACGCGCTTCATCTCCGCGGCGGAGATCGGCTCCTTGCGGATCTTGTCGAGCTCGCGGGCGATCACCTGCTCGGCCTTCGCCGGGTCCTGGCCGGGCTTGAGGTCGACGACCACGTGAAACACGCTCGAGTGCTGCGCCCCGGCGTTGTAGACGCTGACGCTCTGGGCGCTGCGCTCGTCGAGCACCAGCGCGCGGTGCAGGCGGCCCCAGCCGTAGGCGCCGAGCACGGTGGCGACGACGTCGAGCTCGAAGTCCGCGTCGCTGAAGAGCTGCGGGCTATGCCAGGCGTAGTGGATCCGCGTCAGGCGGGCGAAGGGGTCGTCGACATCCTTGCGCACCGTCGCGGCCAGCACCGGGATCGTCGCCGACTTACGCGCGGGACGGGCGATCTTCGGGAAGCCGCCGAACCACTTGGTGACCAGCTCCTTCGCCTTCGCAATCTCGAAGTCACCGGCGAGCGTCAGGGTCGCGTTGCTCGGCACGTACCACTGGCGAAAGAAGTTCTTCACGTCCTCGATCGCGGCGCCCTCGAGGTCCTCGTGGCGACCGATCGTCAGGTAGCGATAGGGGTGCCCCTCCGGGTACAGCGCCTCGGCGACCGCGAAGCGGTCACGGCCGTAGGGCACGTTGTCGTAGCGCTGGCGTCGCTCATTGCGCACGACCTCCTGCTGGTTCTTGAGGCTCGCCTCGTCGAGCAGGTCGAGCAGGTAACCCATGCGGTCGCTCTCGAGCCACAACGCCGTCTCGATCTGATGCGCCGGCACGATCTCGAAGTAGTTGGTGCGGTCCGAATTGGTGGTGCCGTTGACCGAGGTCCCGCCGATCTCCTGCAAGATCTTGAAGTGCACGTCCTTGCCGATGTGCTTGGCCCCCTGGAACATCATGTGCTCGAAGAGGTGAGCAAAGCCGCTCTTGCCGGGCGTCTCGTCGCCGCTGCCGACGTGAAACCATACGTTGGTCGCCACCAGCGGCACCGATGGGTCGCGGTGCAAGATCACCTCGAGACCGTTGTCGAGGGTGAAGCGCTCGTACTCGATGTTGATCGAGGGCTCGGGCGCAGCGACCACCGGGGCAGGCGCTGCAGCCGGTGCTGCAGTGGGCGCGGCCGCCGGAGCAGCAGAGGCCGCAGGCATCGTGAGTACGCCGAGGACCAGCGTGAGGGGCAACAAAAGGGCGTGGCGGACCATCCGAGTCTCCTGGCCGGCATGCTCGCGCAACCGCCCGGGGGCCGCAAGCGCTCATCTGCCTGCAACGTCACTTCGCGGCCGTGAAACCCGGAAAAGCTCGCGTCGCTCCCCGTCTGGCGCCCGGGGCCGCGTTCACGGAGGTCCGAGGCATCGCTCGGGCGTTGACCGGCCCATGCATCGCCGCACCTGCCTTGGTTGTCTGGCTGGCCTGTCCTCCTTCGGCGCCGCGGGTCGGGCCCGGGCCGCCGCCCCTGCGGTCACGCCCGATGTAGCGACCCGCAACGCCGCGGTGCTGGCGGGTCTCGCCGAGCCCGGCCCGCTGCTACGTCGCTGGCAGTGGATCGTCGTGCACCACACCGCCGCCGAGCACGCGACACTGCCTGGCATCGACAATTACCACCGCAAGCACTTCGGCGACCCGCTCGGCGCCGAGTACCACTTCGTCATTAACAACGGCAAGAAGGACCGCGCCAACCGCCCGATCGGTCTCGTGGACATCGCCCGCTGGAGGCACCAGGAGCCCGCCTGGCACCTGTTCAAGCCGCACAACGCCCCCGACTCGATCGCCATCTGTCTGGTCGGCAACTTCGAGACCCGTGGCTTGCCCGCCGAGATGCTCGCCTCACTCACCGATCTGACGCGCGCCCTGATGAAGCTGTGCGAGATCCCGCGCGAGCGGGTCAGCACCCACCGCGTCGTCGACGAGAAGATGACCCAGTGCCCGGGAAAACTGTTCCCCCGCGACGCCTTCTTGCAGTCCCTGTAACTCAGCCCGCGAGGATCGCCAGCACCGCCGGCAGGTCGCGCGCGCACAGCCCGTAGAACTTGCTCGTGCGCACCAGCTTGTCCGGGAACGCCGGCATATCGAAGTCGTCGTCGAGCACCACGAAGTGCGTCGGCGGCTCGGCCTGGCGCTCGAGCCACGCGACCACCTCGAGCACGCGCTCGCGCCCATGGATCTCGGGCGTGACGTCGATGATCTCCGCGACACAACCCACCGACGCGAAGGTCGACTTGAGCGCCGCGAACGGCATCGACAGCCGCCAGGTCGAGCTGACCACGACCACCGCGCCGGTCGCCTCCACGATCGCGTTCAAGACCGAGACATTGCGCGGGTCGAGGAAGTCGATCAGGCCCCGGGGCTCCTGGGGCCGGGTGTTCACGCTGTTCATCACGCCGTCGATGTCGAGGAAAATGACCTTGCGCGCCACCGGCACAGCTTACCCGCGATCGCGGTCGATGACGCGGCGTAGTAGCTCCGGCAGCCCGAGCTCCTCGCCGGCGATCGGGTCGCCGTGGGCGAGGAAGCGGGCCAGCGTCGACGGTCCCGCACCGATCGCCGGCCACGGCGGCGGCGGCTCGCGAAACGTGCCGTCGGCCGCGCGCATATGCGAGCGGTCCGACGCGAAGCTGGCCGCGAGCGTCGCCGCGTCGACCAGGCGAAGCCGCGGCGCCAGTTCCGGCGGCAGCGCCAGCTCCGGACGAAAGCTCCGGCGTAGGTACCGCCCCGCGGCCACCGGGCATCCGAGCGTGCTATCGAGGTCCCAGATCTCCCATGGTCGCTTGACCAGCACGACCACGTGGTAATCCCAGAACACCGGCTCCCCGGGCGCCTCCGCGGCGCGCTGGTGCCACATCACGCAGACCTCACCCTGGCCGCGGATGAACAGCGCCGCCGGCTCGCGCTGCGCGAGCGCCGGGTGCATACACAGGTGGTACGCGTTCTCCTCGCAATAGAACGGGTGGTGGAGAAACCCGCTCAAAGCCCGGCCTTGGCCTCGATCAACTGCATGATCTCGCGGTTGGTCTGCGCCATGCGATCGTCCACCTCGGGCCAGCGCTCGCCCGCCGTGTGGCCGCTCTTGGGCACTCCGCAGCGAAACAGGCCCATATTGATCTGGTGGGCCGCGTCCGCCTCGAGGTAGCGGTCCGACCACGCGTGCCAGGTGGTGCCCGTGGTCGTGCCGTCGG
>Ga0105045_10000649_pt1 | contig 26166 bp, 24 predicted proteins | sample MAT02_FD_78089 | JGI IMG/M metagenome (GOLD analysis project Ga0105045, IMG submission 78089) | Freshwater microbial communities from Lake Fryxell liftoff mats and glacier meltwater in Antarctica - MAT-02 (megahit assembly) | ecosystem: Environmental > Aquatic > Freshwater > Ice > Liftoff... | reverse complement strand
TCGGCGATGAAATCGGCTTCGTCGCGCTCATCGAGCGTTTCCACGAGCGTCACCGTTTCTCCGGCCGGTCGCGTGGCGCGAAGCGTCTTTCCGCGACGCTCGGTATTTTCGGCGATCACGACGTTCGCCAACGCCAGAATATTCGGCGTGGAGCGATAGTTCTCCTCGAGGCGCACGATGCGCGCCCCCGGGAAATCGCGTTCAAAGTCGAGGATATTGCGGATATCTGCACCGCGCCAACCATAGATCGATTGGTCGTCGTCACCGACGACCATAACGTTCTTGTGCCCACCGCCCATCAACTGAATGAAGCGGTATTGCGCGGCATTCGTGTCCTGATACTCGTCGACCATGATGTAGCGGAAGCGTCGCTGATAATGCGCGCGCAGGGCGTCGTCGCGCTCAAGCGCACGGACCGGCAGCACAAGCAGATCATCGAACGTGACCGCGTTCGCCTGTTGCAGCGCGCTCTCAAGATCGGTGTAGACACCCGCCACGGCCGTCGTGAACGTATCGCGGGCGGAGCGCGCGTATTCACTCGGTGAAACCAGCGCATTCTTGGCGCTCGAAATGGCGCTCAGTATCGCCTTGGGGGCGAACTGCGTCGGGCTCAGGCGCCGTCGCTCCATGACACGCTTGACCGCCCCGATGGTATCGTCTTCGTCGTAGATCGTAAAGTTCGCTTCGCGACCGACAATCTGCGCCACTCCGCGTAGCATCCGAGCGCCTAGCGCGTGGAACGTCCCGCACCACATGCCTTTGGGCTCGTGACCGAGTTGCTTCGCGATCCGGTCGCGCATTTCACCGGCGGCCTTGTTGGTAAACGTCACCGCAAGAATTTCATGCGGGGCAACACCACGTGCCCCGATGAGTCGCACGATCCTGGTAGTGAGGACGCGGGTCTTCCCCGAGCCAGCCCCAGCAAGCACGAGCATCGGGCCTTCGTCGTGCGCCACCGCCTCGGCTTGCGCGCTATTCAATCCGCGCGCCAGCGCCTCAAGATCCAACGCAGGCCGTGCCGATGCGTCGAAAAGCGATCCTTCCCATCCCATCGTCGTCATCCGTGCAAGATAACGTCGAACGCCGCGCCACGGTTGGTGTCAGCGAGCACCAGCTGTCCGCCATGATTCTCCTCCACGATACGTCGCGCGAGCGACAAGCCGATGCCCCACCCACGCTCTTTGGTCGTGAAGCCCGCGTCGAAGACGCGCTTGCGCAGTGCGCGAGGGATACCCGGCCCATCGTCTTGCACGCGGATCCGGACCCCGCCCTCGGGCAGCGGGATTGCGGAGACTATGACTTCGCCGTCCCGTCCGCCGAGGGCATCGATGGCGTTCTTGATCAACACCTCGAGGACCCACTCCAGGAGCACGCCGTCTCCGGTGGTGGAGATTTGCCCTTCCGGATGCTCGCTGCGAATCCGCACCGTGCGCGCCAGTGTGGGTGCGCGCGCGGCGAAGTACGCGGCGAGCCGATCCACCAGCGCCGTGCAATCGACGCGTTCGTCGCGCGGTGGCCGACCGATGCGTTCGAAGCGATGGGACACGCGTTCGAGCCGCTGCAGGTCCTGCTCCATGCCCTCGACCGCCCGCGTGGCCGTGGTGGTCGTCACGACGTCACGCAGTAGTTCGATCCAGCCTGCCAATGCGGAGAGCGGTGTGCCCAACTGATGCGCCGCTTCGCGGGCCATACCGGCCCACACCTTCTCGCGTTCGGCCCGCCCCCGTTCAATCAGGCCGTACAGTCCAATGGCCACAAGCAGCCCGATCCCCAGCGCCTGTAATACGGGAATGACGCGCAGCCCGCGCACAATTGGACTATCGCCGTAGTGCACACCGCCCACGCCGGGCTGGATAATGGGCGCGTTCTGTCGATCGAGTTGCCGCATGAACTCCAGTGTGCGCGGACTATCGAGCGGCTCGTCGAAGGGAAGATTGGCCGCCGCCGACACGCGTTGATCGGCGTCGGTGACGACGATCGGGATTCCGGAGTCCCGGATCTCCTGCACCAACTCCAGCAACACGATCGTGGGATCCTGCGCAACGCTCGTGTCCTGCAGCGCGCGATAGATGCGGGCGTACATCCGCCCCTGCGTCGCCGCGTCGCCACGCAGCTGCGACACCACATGCTGTGAATAGCCGACGTACCAACCGAGCAACGCGAGGACGCCGAGGACAATCAACACCACCGGCCAGCGCCGACGACGCATGCAGGTGCCGGGTTATGAGGAAGCGGTCATGACCATCAGCGGAGCTCGGCCCGTCCGAAGTACGGCTTCAACGCGTCGGGAAGCACGACGGACCCGTCAGCCTGCTGCCCATGCTCGAGCAGGCTCGCAATGATCCGCGAGAACGCGAGCGCCGATCCGTTGAGGGTGTGAAGAAACCGCGGCTTCTCGCCGGGTGCCGGCCGGTACCGGATGTTGGCACGCCGCGCCTGGAACTCGGTAAACACGCTGCAGCTGGACACCTCAAGCCACTTGCCGACCGCCGGCGCGAAGACTTCGAGGTCATACGTCTTCGCACTGGAGAACCCCGTGTCACCGGCGGCGAGGAGCACCACACGATAGGGCAGGCCAAGGCGCTGGAGGATGACTTCGGCATGGCCGGTCAGCTTCTCGAGTTCCTGCAGGGAGTCTTCCGGCGTCGCATATTTCACGAGTTCGACCTTGTCAAACTCGTGTACGCGGAGCAGGCCACGTGTGTCTTTCCCGGCCGAGCCGGCCTCACGACGGAAGCAGGCGCTGAACGCACAGAAGGCCTTGGGCAGATCGCTCGCGTCGAGGATTTCGTCCCGGTAAAGATTCGTGACCGGGACTTCGGCCGTGGGAATCAGAAATAGATCTTCGTTGGCGACCCGGTACATGTCGTCTTCGAACTTTGGCAACTGTCCGGTACCGATCATGCTCGCCCGATTCACCACGAGCGGAACGACACACTCTTCGTACCCGTGCTCTTCGGTGTGGATATCGAGCATCATGTTCATGAGGGCACGCACGAGACGTGCGCCGCGCCCGCGATACACAATGAATCCTGATCCGCTGATCTTGGCGCCGCGCGGTAGATCGAGCATGCCTAGTGTCTCGCCGATCTCCCAGTGTGGCTTGAGCGCCACGCCGTCGGCGCGCGGCGTGCCCCACGACCGCACCACGATATTCGCGGTTTCGTCGCCTTCGGGAACATCGGCGAGGGTGATATTGGGGAGCTCGAACAACAATTGCTGCACGGCGGTTTCAGCCTCTGCCCGGCGCTGCTCCAGTGCCGCGATCTGCTCGCCGATGGCGCGGCTCTCCTGGATCAGCGAGGTCGCATCGGTGCCTGCCTTACGGAGTTGGGCGACTTCCTGCGTGACCTTGTTGCGTCGTGCCTGCTGTCCTTCGAGCTCGGTGATGGCCGCTCGTCGCTCCCGCTCAAGCTCCTCGGCCCGATCGAGCACCGGCGCGAACTCGGCCAGTTTTCCGCGTCGGCGCATCCCATCGCGCAACACGTCCACCTGATCCCGCAACAAACGAATATCGTGCATACCGATGATCAGTTCTTGGGAAGGCCGATAGTCAGCGCTCGATAGCCGCAGTTGCGGTTGACGAGCGATCGAAGGACGATGCGTCGTTCGACAATCAGGACGCTGTCCACGACCAGTTTCGCGTAGTAGGGCTCGCCAAAGGTACATCCGGCGCCGTTCAGCTGGAGTACGATGGTTTCCCCGATGCCGACGACTTGCGCGGTATCCGCGACGTAGCCCCGTTCCGGTGCCCGCTCCAGCTGCGCGAACTGGGCCGGCGAACGCAGAATGCCGATCGCCGGCGCGCCGGCCGGCGGAAAGGGCACCAGCGCCCGGACCGGCAGCAGCTCGACGCGGTTGTCCGCCGTCAGGTCGAAGGCCATATCGAAATTGACCGCGCCGTTGGAGAGCACCTGCGGTCGGGCCAGTTGCTCAGTGGTGTACTGATAGGCCGCCGGCAGGAGAGACGACGTGCCGGTGATCGCGTACACGCTGTAGCTCCTGACGGTGTTCTCAATCGACGCCGGCGACAGCAGCCCGGTACTGTCACCGCAAGCGGAACCGGCGATAGCGGTTGCAACGAGAGCCACTGCACACAGGACGCGCCGAGCAACTCGAGGCGCGCCAGAAAGTCGATCGATCAGAGTGTTCCCCATAGCTGGAACGGAGACCGGAAGCAGATGAATGACGGTTAGGGAGGTTACCGCTCAACTCGTGTCGGGGCAAGCGGTTGATCCGAGTCCTTCGCTTGACTTCACCCCGCTCCGCGCACACCGTTCCGCCATGGCGACGATTCGGGATCTGGTAAGCGCGCTTCGGCGCCGGGACGGCGTGGACGCGGCGATTGTGCTTGGCCGCGACGGTCTGTTGATCGACGGTGCCGTTGAGGGACCGCTGGATCCAGAGGGGCTGGCGGCGCACGTGCCACCGATGGTTCTGGCCGCATTGGACATGGGACGGGCGTCCGGGCGTGGTGAGTTCGGGCTCATGGTGCTTGAGTACGGGGGTGGCACGGCCGTGGTCGCGTCGCTGGCTGCCGATGCGCTTCTCTTGGTGCTGTTGCTGCCCGACGCGAATCTGTCCGCGCTCCTCTATGACCTGCGTCGCCATCGCGCGCAGATCGCCGCCCTCATCTGAGCACCCCCCTGTCAATCGAGCCGACGCCGGCGGTGCCGACTGCGCCACTGTGCGTGCTGGTCGTTGATGATGAGCCGCATATCGGACGGATCATCCGCACACGCTTGGAACAGGCGAGCATCGAAGTCCTCCTTGCCGAGGATGGGCCTCAGGCACTCAGCGCGCTCGCCGCGCGACCCGACGTGCACTTGATCGTCCTTGATTTGATGCTGCCAGGCATCTCCGGGTTGGAGGTGCTCCGGACCCTGCGCGCGGACGCACGCTGGTTGCACATCCCTTGCATCGTGCTGACTGCTGCGGGTCAGGATGCGCAGTTGCGCGAGGCAGAGCGGCTCGGCGTGGCCGAAGTAATGACGAAACCGTTCAGTCCCCGTGGCCTGCTGGAGCGCGTCCACCGTTACGCCTTGCCTGTAGCCTCAGCGACTCACCGCACACTGCCCGACTGATGACGCATTGGACTGTAATTCTTGCCGGCGGCGTAGGCTCGCGCTTTTGGCCACTGTCGACGCCAGAGCGCCCGAAGCAACTGCTGCCGCTGATCACGGACGCGCCGATGCTGCGCGATACGCTCGACCGTATGGTCGCCATGGCGCCGCTGGAGCGCACACTGATTCTCACCAATGCGTCGCTGCGTGACGCCGTGCTGGCACTCGAGCCGCTGCTGCCCGCCGAGAACGTGATCGCGGAGCCACGGCCGGCGGGCACATGCGCGGCGTTGGCCTGGGCGGCCCAAGTGATTGCGGCCCGCTCCGGGCCGGATGCCGTGATGGTGTGCGTGCACGCTGATTGGGCGATCGGCGATGTGTCGGCGTTTCAAGACACGCTGCGTCACGCCGCGCAGGTGGCCCTCACCGAGCGCGCGCTGGTCACCGTGGGTATTGTGCCGTCTCGCCCGGACACCGGCTTCGGGTACATCCAGCCAGGCGAGATCGTGCGCGAGGACATTCGCCAAGTGGCCCGCTTTGTGGAGAAGCCGGACCGCCCGCGAGCCGCCCAGATGGTGACCGATGGGTATCTCTGGAATTCTGGCATCTTTGCGTGGTGCGTGGGAGATCTGCTTGCTGAAATCCAGGCGCTCACGCCCGAGGTCGCACCGGCCCTGGCTGCGGCCGGGCACGATCTCGCCACCTTCTTTGCGCAGGTGCAGTCCGTGGCGATCGACGTGGGCGTGCTAGAGCGCAGCCAGCGTGTCCTGGTGGTTCCCGGAGCCTTCGGCTGGGACGATGTCGGCACGTGGGCGGCGCTGCATCGCGTACGCGCGCACGACGCCGCCGGTAACGCGGCGTACGGACCGTCGTTCACTCTGCAATCCACCAACAACGTCATTCACGCCGAGGGGAGTCACGTGGTGCTCTACGGGGTGGACGACCTCGTGGTGGTGGTGCGAGCAGGCGTCGTGATGGTTACCACGCGGGAAAAAGCAGCAGACCTCAAGACGTTGCTCGATGCGCTGCCGGCCGAACTGAGGGGCCCATGATCGTGTTGTACGATGATGCGCGCGCACGGACGTTTGAGCCGTTTGCGACGTCGCGTCCGCTCGGCGAAATGCGGGTGGGCGCACTCCTCGTCCGCGAGCGGTGGGAGCGCGTGCTGGGCGATCGAGTCCTGGGGTTTGTGAGCGGGGCGCACCTCGAGGGATTTTCAGAGCTCGATGCGCCCGCGCCAATGGCCGAGACGGTATTGGCCGGCACCTGGATCGTGAACACGCGCAGCATACCGCACCTGACGACGGGGCTCCCGTCCGCCGACGTACTGCATGGCGTACGACATGACGTACTGCATATCGATGGTGCGGTGGCGGCCGTACGGTTGTCCGACGACCTCGCCACGTCGGCTTTGCGGGACGGCACTCAGTCACTGGAAGCGCTGACGGGGGCGCCCACGGCGACTCGACCAACCGCGCCGCTGGATGGGGCGTGGCTGCACGAGGTCTGGGACATCATCGGCACGTTGACGACCTTGCTGCTGCGCGACCTCCCCGTGCTTGCGGCGTCGCTGCCCGCCGCGTCGCTCCCGGTCGGTGCCACGCCAACGGTCGTGCAACTCGGCGACCATCCGGTGTTCGTCGAAGCCGGTGGCACGATCGAACCGATGACGATCTTCGATACGACGGCCGGACCGGTATTGGTTCGTCGTGGCGCAACCGTGCAGGCGTTTACGCGAGTCATCGGCCCGTGCTATATCGGGTGCGACTCAACCATCACCGCCGATCGCATCGCGGCCTCATCGATCGGCGACTCCTGCCGCGTCCACGGCGAACTCTCGACGTCCGTGTTCATCGGGCACGCGAACAAGGGGCACGACGGCTTCGTGGGGCATTCGATTGTCGGTCGCTGGGTCAATCTTGGCGCCGGTACGACCACCAGCAATCTTAAAAACACCTACGGCACGGTCGCGCTGTGGACCACCACCGGCGTGCGCGATACGGGGCTGCAATTCCTCGGCACGCTATTTGGCGATCACGTAAAAACCGGAATCGGGCTGCGGCTGACGACCGGCTGCGTACTCGGCACCGGCGCCAATGTGTTCGATGCGATGCCACCGAAAATGGTGGCACCGTTCTCATGGGGAGCCCGTGCGCCGTACGCCGTGTTCGATGCGGTGCAATTCATACGCACCGCAGAGCGGATGATGGCGCGGCGCCACGTGGCGCTGACCGCAGAGCAGCGTGCATGGTGGCTGGTGCAGTTCGAGCGAGCCGCAGCGGATGCGCGCTGGCCTCGTGGTTGAGCACTGAGCGTGCTGCGTGTCACGTCATTGGGCAGCGGGAGCCGCGGTAACGCAATTCTGGTGGACGGTTCGGAAGGGAGTGTGCTCGTGGATGCCGGATTCGGTACCCGGACACTCGCCAAACGGTTGCTAGCGGTGGCCCGGCATCCGACGGACATCGGCGCGCTCGTGCTCACTCACGAACACACCGATCACGCGAGCGGCGCGCGCGAAGCATGCGCCAAGTGGCAGTGGCCGCTGTACGCGTCCGCCGGTACGCTCGCCGCGCTGCGTGGGCGTGCTGAGGCCCCGTCATGCAGCGCGACCGCGCTTCCTGACACGGCGCCGATCGTGATGCACGGGTTTTCCGTGGAGCATGTGGGGGTGCCGCATGACGCGCGCGATTGCCGGGCGGTGATCCTGACCGATCTGCGCAGCGGGGCCCGCGTCGGTATCGCGCTCGACCTCGGCCATGTACCGGCCGAGCTCCCAACCGCATTCGCGCGGCTGGACCTGATCGTGGTTGAGTCGAATCACGACGTGGCGATGCTGGATGCTGGTCCGTACCCGCACCTGTTAAAACAGCGGATTCGTGGGGGCCTTGGTCATTTGTCGAACCGCGTGACCTCTGGTCTGCTGTCCGAGTGCGCGCACCGTGGGCTGCGCGGGGTCCTGCTGGCGCATTTAAGCGAAACGAACAACACACCGGAGTTGGCAATCACAGGCAGTCAACAGGCGCTACGGCGCGCCGGCTGGTCGCGTGACCGTGTGTGGGCGGCGCCCCAGCGCAGCGTGTGCGGCCCAATGGGGCTGGACGGAGCCCTCGGCGACGTCTCCGCCCGCCAGCTTTCGCTCGGATTGTGAGTGTCGCATACGACAATGGGCGCCCGTGAGGGCGCCCATTGCTTGTTACGACGAGCTGGAACGGCTTAGTACATGCCGCCCATGCCGCCGCCGCCACCGTGGCCACCGGCCGCGGGAGCCGAGGCTTCCTTCTTCTCAACGATGAGTGCTTCCGTCGTGAGGAGGAGACCCGCGATGGACGCCGCGTTCTGCAGGGCAGTACGCGTGACCTTGGTCGGGTCGATAACGCCGGCCTGCACGAGATCCTCGTACACGTCGGTGAGCGCATTGTAGCCGAACGATGTCTCCTTGGCGCTGCGGATCTTCTCGATCACGATCGAGCCCTCTCCGCCGGCGTTCTGGACGATCATGCGAAGCGGCTCTTCGATCGCGCGACGCACGATGTCGACACCGATCTGCTCATCGCGCTCGGCGACCTTGACGTCCTTGAGCACGTGCTGCGCACGCACCAAGGCCACACCGCCGCCCGGGACGATGCCTTCTTCCACGGCGGCACGCGTAGCGTGCAGCGCGTCTTCAACGCGGGCCTTCTTCTCTTTCATTTCCGCTTCGGTCGCAGCGCCGACATTGATGACGGCGACGCCTCCGGCGATCTTCGCAAGACGCTCCTGCAGCTTCTCCCGATCGTAATCGGAGGTGCTCTTGTCGATCGCGCCACGGATTTCCTTGACGCGGCCTTCGATGTCTTTCGACTCGCCGGCGCCATCAATGATCGTGGTGTTGTCCTTGTCGATCACGATGCGCTTGGCCGACCCGAGATCCGTAAGGACGGCGTTCTCGAGCTTGAAGCCGACTTCGTCGGAGATCACCTGACCCTTCGTGAGGACCGCGATGTCCTGTAGCATCGCCTTGCGACGATCGCCGAAGCCCGGGGCCTTGACCGCGCAGATGCGCAGCGTGCCACGGAGCTTGTTCACGACGAGCGTGGCGAGAGCTTCGCCTTCGACGTCTTCCGCGATAATCAGCAGGGGCTTGCCGAGCTGCGCCACCTTCTCGAGGACCGGGAGGAGGTCCTTCATCGCGCTGACCTTCTTGTCATGGATGAGGATCATCGCGTTCTCGAGGACGACCTCCATCTTTTCCGGATCCGTCACGAAGTACGGTGAGAGGTAGCCGCGGTCGAACTGCATACCGTCGACCGTCTCCAACGTGGTTTCGAGACCCTTGGCCTCTTCCACGGTGATGACGCCATCCTTGCCGACCTTCTCCATCGCTTCCGCGATGAGATTGCCGATTTCGGGATCGTTATTGGCCGAGATGGTGCCGACCTGCGCAATTTCCTTCCGACCGGTGGTCGGCACGGAGATGCGCTTCAGCTCTTCGACGATCGACGCGACGGCCTTCTCGATGCCGCGCTTGAGCGCCATCGGGTTGGAGCCGGCGGTGACGTTCTTGAGGCCTTCACGAAAGATCGCCTGAGCCAGGACCGTGGCGGTCGTGGTGCCGTCTCCGGCCAGATCGGACGTCTTGGTCGCGACTTCCTTCACCATCTGCGCGCCCATGTTCTCGATCGGATCGGAGAGCTCGATCTCCTTGGCGACGGTGACGCCGTCCTTGGTGATCGTCGGCGCGCCGAACTTCTTCTCGATGACGACGTTGCGTCCCTTCGGACCGAGGGTGACCTTCACCGCCTCGGCCAACTGATCGACGCCGCGCTTGAGTGCCGCGCGGGCTTCGACGTTAAAATGGAGTTCTTTGGGAGCCATGTTTGGTATTTACCGTTGAAGGTCCGACTTCAGTTGATCACCGCGAGCACATCCGACTCGCGCAGGATGAGCAGCTGCTCACCTTCGATCGTGACTTCCGTACCGCTGTACTTTCCGTACAGCACTTTGTCGCCGACCTTCACTTCCATCGGCACACGGGTTTCCTTCTCGAAACGTCCCGGCCCAACGGCAACCACGGAGCCCTGCTGGGGCTTTTCCTTGGCGGTATCCGGGATGTACAGCCCACCACGCATCTGTTCCGCTTCTTCAAGCGGCTTCACGACAACGCGATCGGCGAGCGGCGCTACCTTCGCGGCACTCTGGGTGGACATAATTGGAAATCTCCTGCGAAAGTGTCAGGGGCGCACAGAAACTCATGGGCTGTTGGCACTCAACAACACCGAGTGCTAACAATATGTAAGGTAAGTAGCCAAGGTTACGAGGTCAAGGCACGCCGTAGCCGGTTACAAATACGTAACCCCAATATTACAAACGGCTTACGCTGACTTTCCGACTGCCGATTCGACAAGAAACGCTGGAAATCCGGCAGAAAGGGCAGTCGCGAAGTGCCAAAACGGCGGCTAGTTCCCTGACTCCCCGGCCAGGCGTAAGGAGCCGCTACGTACCGCGTGAGTCACCCCGTCGGCGGCGCGCACCAGGAGCGCGCCATCGTCGCGGACGCCCGTGGCGACGCCTTCCATGGGCTGCACCACCTGACATCCACGCGCCCGGTCGCGCTGCTCCCACGCTGTCCGTTCAGACGACGAGAGCCATCCGGTGGCTCGACACGCGGCGCGCATGGCGGGCACGGCCGCGAGAAGCAGCGCCTCACGGGGCACGCCCGACCGGACGGCGGCCGCCTGCGGGAATTCCGGCGGCACGCGACGATTCACCCCGATGCCGATCGCGACCCAGTCCAGACGTGCGTCACGCCAGCGCGCCTCCACCAGAATACCGGCGAGCTTCCCATCGCCCACGAAGAGATCGTTCGGCCACTTGAGAGTGATTGGCGACACGGTCAACGCATCGAGGGCCTGCGCGAGTGCGAGCCCGAGTCGCAACGCCAGCACCTCTACCGCCTGAGGGTCCGTGGGGCGCTCGATCAGCGTCATCCAGAGCCCGGCTTCCGGCGCCGAGGCCCAGTGGCGTCCGTTCCGACCACGTCCGACCGTCTGCTGATCGGCGATCACCAGCGTACCGGCGGCTGCACCTGCTCGCGCGAGTTCGTGCGCGAGATCCATGGTGGACGACACGCGCTCATGATGCACCAGTGCGGTGAGGCCGAACTCCGCCGCGCGAGAGGGTGCGATGGGATGAAAACTCACAGCGTGTCGATCGCGTCAGGCCGATCAGCCGCGCGCGGCAATGGTGGCGAACACCACGATCGCGAGGATCACGCGATAAATCGCGAACACCCCGAAACTGTGCTTGCTGACGTAGCGCAGGAGCACCGTGATCGCGACCCAGCTACTCAGCGCCGCCACGCCAATGCCGACTACGAGCGGCAACGACAGTCCCTCGGTGCGTATCGCTTCAGGGAACTTCAGGATGACGGCAGCCAACGTAATGGGCATGCTCATCAGAAAGCTGAAACGCGCCGCACTGGGGCGATCCAGGTGGAGGAGTCGCGCCGCCGTGATGGTGGAGCCGGAGCGCGACACGCCAGGAATCAACGCCAGAATCTGCGCGGTCCCGACGAGGAGGGCGTCGCGCATGGTGATCTCCTCGATGGCGCGCGTTCGTACGCTCCAGCGGTCAGCGGCCCACAAGAGAATGCCCATGACGATCAGCGCGGTCCCGATAATCATCGGCGAGCGGAACGTGGTTTCGGCGAGATCCTGCAGCACCAACCCGCCCACGCCCGCAGGGATCGTGGCCACCACGAGGTACACGAGCCGCCGATCGTGGACGGTTTCAATACGGCGCGTTGTCAGGATCCGCCTTGCACTGACCAGCATCTCCAACCACTCGGCGCGAAAATACCAGAACAGCGCGAGCAGCGTGCCAAGATGCAGCGCGACATCGAAGGCCAGTCCGGGGTCGGTCCAACCGAAAAAATACGGGGTGAGCGCCAGATGCGCCGAGCTGGAAATCGGCAGCAGCTCCGCCAGCCCTTGCACCAAACCGAGAACTACCGCTTGAAAAATCGTCACGCGTTTCCAGGAGCTCGGGTGGACGGCGCCGCCATCGTGCGCATATACAGGGCTTCGTACTGTGCCACGACGGCCTCCTCGGAGAATCGAGCTCGCGCGTCGGCTGCGGCCGCAGTACTCATCGTCTGCCAGCGCATGGGATCGGCGAGTAACGACGCGCCTTCACGCGCCATGGCCTCCACATCGCCCACCGGACACAAATACCCGGTGACGCCGTGCGTGACGACTTCCGGCAATCCGCCCGCATCAGCGCCAATGACCGGCACGCCGGACGCCAGTGCTTCGAGGGCGCTCAAGCCGAACGATTCTTGATCGCTGGTGAGTAAGAAGAGATCCGCCCCCGCAAGCAGTGGAGCAATCGCATCGATCTTGCCGAGGAAGAGCACATGCTCCGCGACACCCAACTCGCGCGCCTCAGCCTCGGCCTCCACTCGCTCCGGTCCATCGCCAACCATCACCAACACCGAGGGGATCTCGGCCGTGATCCGGGCGAAGACGCGTACGACATCCCGCACCCGCTTCACTGGCCGGAAGTTGGAGATGTGCATGAGGACTTTGCGTCCGCGCGTGATGTCGGCGGGAATCGGGAAACGGTGCCGCTGCCGGTCATACAGCGTCGGGTCGATGAAGTTGTGGATCACCTGGACATCGCATCCCACGCAGCCGAACGCGCGATAGGTTTCATCGCGCAGGTAATCCGACACGGCAGTGACGGCATCGGACTTCTCGATGGAGAACCGCGTGATGGTGTAGAAGGATCGTTCCTGCCCGACGATCGTGATGTCGGTGCCGTGCAGTGTGGTGACCACTTTCACATCCCCTGCCCCTTCGCGCAGCATCTCGCGGGCGATCCACGCGCTGGTCGCATGCGGGATGGCGTAATGGCAGTGCAAAATGTCGAGCTGGTGATCACGCACGACCTCGTGCATGCGTACCGCCAATGCCAAATCGTACGGCGGATACTCGAACAGCGGATAGCGACCGACATCGACCTCGTGAAACCACACGCGCGGCAGAAAGCTGGGCAACCGGAATGGCTGCTGGTACGTGATGAAATGCACCTCGTGCCCGCGCGCCGCAAGCGCGATACCGAGCTCGGTCGCGACCGCGCCGGATCCGCCGTAGGTGGGATAACAGGTAATGCCGATTCTCATGCGGGGCTCCGCAAGGATGTCGGCGGCGGCGCGGAGGACGTCCACCATGCGCAAACCTGTTCCCAGGCATCGGGAGCGTCAGGATTGACGGTGGTCACAGTGTGCACCGGGACTTGGTGGCGAAACCACGTCCGTTGCCGTTTTGCATATTGCCGAGTCTCGATAATCACGCGTTTCAACGCCTCCGTCTGGGTGCGACGTCCCTGCAATGCCTCACGCAACACGCGGTAGCCACTGGCGTTCCACGCGGGCGCGTCGTCGGGGACCGTGGCCATGAGTTGCCGCACCTCGTCGACAAAACCGGCTCGCACCATGTGCGCGACCCGCGCCGCAATGCGCTCAACGAGCACGGGGCCCGGGTCTATCAGAAGGTAGCGCACCGGTCGTCCGGCGGGTCGGATGTCGGCCGCGGGCCACGCGTCACTGAGACGGACGCCGGCGAGCAGGGCGGTTTCAATCGCGCGCTGCAACTGCGTGCGCCCGAGATGCGCCCGAAGCGGATCGAGTCGTGCGCACCAGCGCTGAAGGTCCTCCAGCGGCTGAGACGCGAACCACGGTTCGAGCGCGGTGCGGCCGACGGGGTCCAGCGACGGCACTGGTGCGAGCGGCTCGACCAGCGCCCGAATATACAAGCCGGTCCCGCCCACGATCACCGGCGCCGTGCCGTACGTACGTGCTGTGGTCATCCACGTGTCCGCCGCTCCGGCCCACGCGTGGGCCGAATAGCGCGCGGTGGGCTCCACGACGTCGATGCCGTAGTGCGGGATCGTCCGTCGCTCATCGAGCGTGGGTTTCGCCGTGCCGATATCGAAGTGGCGATAAACCTGGCGAGAGTCCGCGCTGATGATCGCCAGCCCGAACTCATGGGCGAGGCGCAGGGCGAGCGTCGACTTGCCGGCCGCGGTAGGTCCAACAATCACCGAGAGCACGTCGTCGCTCGCGGACCGCAGGCCAGCAGGAACGTCGTTCATTATGTACGACCGAAACGGCGATCAAGCTCGTCCCACGCCAGGCGCACAATCGTGGAGCGGCCGTGCACGTCGTGTGCCGGCAACCGCGTCTCGGCGAGCGCGATGTAGAGAGCGCGCATTTCTCCGGGCGACAGGGCGTCGCCGGCCTTGATCGCGGCCTTGCAGGCGAAGGTCGCCGCGAGTTGTTCGTGCCGTTTGGCGTCGCTCGCGCGCCGGTCGCCGGTGAGGGCGGCGAGTGTCTCGCGCAAACATCGTTCGGCATCGAAACGCGGGTGGGGCATCGGCACGGCATGAACCAGCAACGTATGGCCACCGAATCCGTCCATTTCGAATCCCAGCGTTTCGAAGGCTCCTCGATGGGCCTCGAAGGCGTCGGCTTCGTCGGGTCCGAGATGGAGCGTCATGGGAAACAGCAGCCGCTGCGACGGGGCGTCGCCTCGCTCGAAAACGCCCATGAATTGTTCGTATAGCACCCGTTCGTGCGCCGCATGCTGATCGATTAACACCACGCCGTCCTCGTGTTCGAACATCACGTACATTCGGCGGAGCTGCATGAGGGGCGGCACGATGATCGGCGGCTCCACGGCGCGGTCGTACGGTCCGGCTGGTGATCCGGCGGTGTCGCCGACGCCCGCGTGGTGCGCCGAGTCGCCGGCAGGTGCGCCGTCACCGTGCGGGGTCGCCTCATTGGGAGTATATGCTGCGAACAGGCCATCGAGTGTGGGAGCGGTCCGTAACGCCGACGGCTCCAGCGAATGTGAGCCAAAGGACGCGCCGCCTCCAGTCGCTGGTGCCCAGGTGCGCCACCCAATACCAGCGGTGGCATCGAACAGCCCCAGCGACCGACGAATCGCCGCTTCGACCGCACGCTCGGTGCCCCACCGATCGCGCAAGCGCACCTCGGACTTGGCCGGGTGCACGTTGACATCCACATCGCCGCCGGGCACGTGGAGTTGCAGGATAAGCGAGGGGCGGACCCCACCGGGTAATGTGGAGCGATAGGCTGCCTCTGCCGCGCGCACGATGCCATGTTCGCGCACCACGCGCCCGTTGATCATGAGCAGTACGCGTCGTGTGCCGGTACCCACATCGGCCGGACGTTCCGCGAGTCCCGTCACATGGATCGGGCCTTGTACGTCGTCCACGTCGAGAAAGCGCTGAAGATCGTCATGGCCCCAGAGCGCGGCGAGTCGAGCGCGGAGCGAGGGGACCGCTGGGAGATCGAGCGCGACGCGTCCATCATGACGCAGCGTGAAGTGCACGTCGCGTCGCAGAGCGCCGATCGCATGGACGGTTTCGAGAATCCCGCGCCACTCGGCACGTGCGCTGCGCAGGAATTTCTGTCGCGCCGGCGTATTGTAAAACAACCGATGCACCGACACCGTGGTGCCACGGCGCCTCGCAATGTCCCGGGTTTCGAGCAGCGTGCCGCCCGCCACCCGGACCAGCGTGCCGGCACCGTCTGCGGCAGCAGTTTCAATGTGCACCTCGGATACCGACGCGATCGCCGGCAGGGCTTCGCCGCGGAACCCGTAGCTCCGCACACCCACGAGTTGCTCCGCCGCGGTAATTTTGGACGTGGCGTGTCTTGCGAGCGCGAGCACGGCATCGCTCGCATCCATCCCACTGCCATCGTCGGCAATTCGCACGAGCGTTCGCCCGCCTTCTTCCACCGTGATATCGACGGTGGTTGCCCCCGCATCGAGCGCATTCTCCACCAGTTCCTTCACCACAGACGCCGGCCGCTCCACGACCTCGCCTGCGGCGATCTGGTCAGCGACTGCGCTGGAAAGAATGGCGATTCGTGACATGCGGCAAGCTATTGGGTCGGTGCCGCTGCGACGAGTGGCGCGGCAAGCGACACGAGTCGTGCGGCCGGCAGCCACCCGCTGCGCCCGTCGGCATGAGTGACGCGCGCCCATCCCTCCTGGGTGCGCACCACGCGCAGCACATCCCCGGTGGAGATACCGCCCAGCGCATTAGCGTCATCACCTGGGGCCGCGCGCATGGTCTCCGGCCGACCAGCGACCGCCAACGCCTCCGCCGAAAGCGCCGCGCGTCCCCACCACCCGGAGGCTGCCATGAGCACACCGAGCGTGAGCATGGCGTACGCCGTCCACTGCCATCCGCTGAGAGCGCGCGATGCGAGCACTCGCGCCCGGCGAGTGCGCCATGCCAACGCAAGCCAGCCGATGATCCAGAGACACGTGCCGCCGATGAGGAGCGGCTGCCAGGGCACCATTGGTACGGCGGCGATCCCCAGCCGTGCGCCGGCCGGCAGCAGCGCCAAGCGCTCCTGCAGGTCGGCGGCCAGCGGCTCACGACGTGACGCCCGCTGCCACGCCACCACGGCCGACACCGTATCGGAAGCAGACCACGCAGCCGCGCCCCAGTTGGTGAGCAGCACTGCATCCTGTGGCGCGCGCTCGACCAGTGCGGCATACGCAGCAGTAGCGCGCGAATACTGGCGCGCGTTGAAGAGTGAATCCGCCGCCCGGACTTCAGCACCGGTGATGAGGTCCATGCCGGCAGCTCGCGTCGGGGCCGCGCGATTGACCAGCACCGGCTGTTGCGACATCGCTTGATTGACCGGCAGCGATGTGAGGGCGCAGGCAAGCAGCAGGCCAAGTCCGGAGGCAATGCGTCCGCCCGTGCGCTGCGGGATGGCATCGCCTCCCTGCACCGCCTCTCCGTCGATGCGCGCCAAGAGCGATTCCGCCTCGGCACGGAAGACGGCCTCGTACCCGCCACCGGCCGAGCCCCCATCTGACGAAGACGTCTGTGCTGCGAAGCCTACCGCCGCGAGACGATCGAGTACCGCCAGGCACGCTGTGGTCGTTTCGCGCGTGACGCCACGGCGGCGGAGCGTGCGTGCGACATCATCGCGCGCCGTCAACGCGTGCGGGGGTACGGCGAGCCGCTGGGCCAACGAAACGAGCAGCACCCGTCGTACCCGGCGTGCGGTCGCGGGCGGCCCTGCGTCGTGGTCGGAGACGAACACCGGTGCCTGCGCTACGGGCTCGTCCGCGCGTGAGGTTCGCGCGCGACGATTCCGGAGCAGGAGGAATACCCACGGCAGCGGCGCGACGAGCCAGAGGGCCGTCACCCCCCAGGACCACCGGTCACTGCGCTCCAGCAGCGCCGCACTCTTACTGCGTTCCCACGCGCGCAGCGGCAAGACGACCGGCGACTCCCCTTCATCGCCGGTCGCCAGCGAGCCTTCAGCGACCGTGACGCCGCCGGGACTTATCTCCGCATAGGCATACTCCGCGCGATATGGATCGAAGTAGCTGTAGCGAAGGGCCGGCAACTCCAGGCGCCCATTCACGGTGGGCGTGAGAATCCAATCGAACTCTTTCGCGCCGAGCACCAACGCGCCGGTAGAGTCGACCTGCACCCGCTCGGAGCCTGTGACCGTGGACGCCCACGAAATCTCAAGCAGGGGGCGCGGGAGGAGCTTGACGTTGCCCGTCCCCTCGATGCGCATCGTGAGCACCAACGGGTCCCCGACGCGCGCGGTTGCCGAATCAATGCGGACACTCGCACGATAGATACCCACCGCTCCGAGGAAATCATCGGGCCGCCCCTCCAGTGGCAACGACTTGACCACGACCAGCGCACTTTCCGCCCGCGCCACGTACCGTTCCTCGCGGCTGAAATAGCTCGACGACTGCGGCAGCGTATAGCTGAGTTGGGGCGCGGGAACTGTTGCGATTCCGGCCGCCACCGGAAAGAGTGCTCGCTGGAAGACGTGCGCCTCGAAGGTGGCCGATCCGTAGGCGCGCGGCTCGACGCGACGCGGAGTGCCAAGCTCATACGCCAGCAATCCGCGCAGCTCCGGCGGCAGAAACTCCGGATTGCGCCGCAGGCGTGCGCGCGCCATCTCGCTGAGCAGCACCGCCACCTGATAGGTCGCCTGCTGCCCCACAAACAGGGTGTCGGGATAGATCCGCGCGTGGAAATCGATGGGACGCGAGGCGTCGGCGCGCAGCCCATTTAGAATGGCCGTGGGTGCGGGCTGGGCAACAACGACCGGGGCCGTGATGAGCGCAACGAAGAGGGCCACGACGCACATGACTAAACGTCGGCGCCACGAATGCACGCCGTTCACCAGTCTTTCCCTCCCGGTGGCGTTCTTCCCTGCCGCTGTTTCCGACCCTGCACGTCCCGCTCCTCACAAACCGCACTGTTCAGCAGCGCCTCGGCTTGCTTCTGATCGAGACCGCCTTCATCCTGTGGCTGATCCTGCGGCTGCTCATCCTGCTGGTCGCCGCCTCCTCCCCCTCCACCGCCACCGCCGGTCGGTGGCTGATTGCGGAGCGCGAGTTCGTAATTCCACTTGGCATCTCCGTAGAGTGGACGTTCCCGTAGCATGCCGCGATAGATCGCGCGCGCCGTGGCCAGTTGCTCGTCTGCGTCCGGCGCGCCGGCAATGCGCCCGAGACGTAACGCGGCGTACCCGGTGTTGAAGCGTGCGCGCGCACCGAGCTCGCCGTCGGCTTCTCGACGCACTGCGTCAAGCAGTTCGGCGCCTTCCTTGAGTGAGTCCGCGCCTAAGAGCGCCGTTCCAAGGTTGTACCGGGTGCGGGCCGTGGTATCGCCGTCGGCGATCTGCGCGCGATACCCGGCAATCGCACCCGCCACATTGCCCTCGGCGAACAGCACCGCCGGATCGGGCGGGCGGTCGCACGCGCCGAGCACGGGCACAATCAGCAACCAGAGGGCGATCACCGCGTTCCCCGCGGTCTCACCCGGGCCATCACGTTTCGTGCGCGGCTCACGCGCTGAGCGCGTGAGCAACCACGTGTCGAGCACCAACAGCGCGAGCGCGGGGACAAGGAGCCACAGGAAACGCGCCACGTGATCTTCGCGTGAATCGAAAGTGCGCTGTGCGCTGCGCAACGAACGGAGCGCTCCACGAATTCGCGTGGCCTTGTCGGACACTTCGGCCGGGATGAACGTGCCACCCGCTGCCGTGGCGGCCGCCGCGAGGAAAGTGGGCTCGTATCGCGTCACCACGATGTTACCGTCGTCGTCACGCTTTTCCCGCACCACCGTCCCGTCGCGAATGGGGATCGTGCTGCCTTGCGTCGTACCGAATCCCACGGTGACCAGCCGGACCCCCTGGCGTCCCGCCTCTGCCGCAGCCGCCTCCACATCTTCCACTGGCTCAAAGGCTTCGCCGTCGCTCATGACCACGAGGGCGCGATCGGCGCTGCCATCGCTGGCGAGCAGTAGCTCGGTGCCTTGGCGGATGGCGCGCGCCAGCGAGCTCCCGCCCTGCCCCACCACGGAGGGATCAAGATTTTCGAGAAAAAGTTCGAGCGCCCCGTCGTCCGCCGTGAGCGGTGTGAGGATATAACTCCGCCCGGCGAATGCGATAAGCGCAACGCGATCTGCGCGCGACATCGCGCGCAATCGTCGAACCTCCTGCTTCATGCGCTCGAGCCGCGAGGGGCGATCGTCCAGTGCCGTCATGGACAGCGACGCATCGAGTGCCAGTGCCATATCGATGCCACGCGCCGTGGTTGGTCCACGAGCCAGCCCCCACCGCGGGCCGGAGAAGGCCAGTCCACTGAGCACCGCGATCGCCACCAGCCGGACAGTTCGCGCCCGTGTGCCGACGGTTGCCAGCGAGAGTAACCGGCTCAGCGCCGACGCTTCCGCAAAGCGCGCCAGCCGCGACTGTCGCTGGCGATGCTGGGCGCGCCGAAGAATCCATACGAGCAATGGGAGTACCACACCGGCCAGCAGCAACCATGGTGCGTCGAACACCAGTGCCGGCAGTCCACCGAGCGTGAGGTTCACGGCAGCACCCCTCGGCGCGCCAGCACCAGCAATTCGAGCAGCAGCGCCGTGAGGCCCAGGAAGAGCGGCCACCGATACTGTTCTTCGTAGCGGATGTACGCGCGCGCTTCGACCATCGAGCGCTCGAGCACATCGATCTGTTCGTAGATCCGTTGCAGGGCTTCGGCATCGACCGCTCGGAAATACCGTCCACCAGTAGCCGTCGCGATCTCCGTGAGCAGCGCTTCGTCGATCTTGACGGGGCGGTTCTCGTAGCGCAGGCCGAACAGTCCGCGGCCAACCGGCACGGCCGCCATCCCCTCGCTTCCCACCCCGATGGTGTAGATCCGGATGCCGAAGGCGCCCGCCGCTTGCGCTGCGGTGCGTGGATCGATCGCACCGCGATTGTTCTCACCATCGGTGAGCAGCACCATCACCCGCGAGCGACCCGGCGCGGCACGTAAACGGTTGGCTGCAGTGGCGATGGCGGTGCCGATCGCGGTACCGTCTTCCAGTTGGCCAACCTGTAAGTTGTCGATGGCCGCCAGCAACACGGGATAGTCGGTGGTCAGGGGCACTTGTGTGAGTGCCTCGCCGGAGAACGCTACCAGCCCCACGCGATCACTCGTGCGTCCAAGCACGAAGCGTTTGACCTTGTCTTTCGCAACCTCGATACGATTTTGCGGCTGGAAGTCCTCGGCGAGCATGGAGCTCGAAATGTCCACGGCAAGCGCGATATCAATGCCTTCGCTGTTGACGCGCTCCGAGCGCGCCCCGGAGCGCGGCTGCGCGACAGCCACGATAAACCCGGCCAGCGCGAGCGCCCGCAGCCACGGCGCCCAGCGCACCCAGCGCACGCCGGGCTGCGGTCCAGCCGCCAGCAGGGCCGCGCGAGAAAAGGGAATGGACTGACGACGCGGCGCAATCCGTCGGCGCCACCAGCCCCAGAGCGGCAACAGCAGCAGGAGCAACAGCACGAGTGGGTGCGCAAAGTCCACACCGAACACGGCGACGCCGTCGAACGCGCGCACTGCCTCCAGCCAACTCTTCATGATACGCCGGCCTTGGGGCGCCGCGACTGTTGGCGCGCCTCATCGTCGGCTGCCTGACGAGCCGCCGTCTCTGCGACAACTGCCGCCGCGAGAGCTGCCGCCGCGGCCGCACGCTGCGCCACGTCGGCGTCTTCAATCGCCACGGTCACCGCGCGCGCTTCGGCCAGTAGTTCGGTGGCGCGGGCGGTGGAGACCGAACGTCCGGCGAACTTGATGCCATCGGCATCACTGAGCAGCGTCCAGAGCCGATCGTGCGGAATGCGCGTGTCGTCGGCGCAGAGAGTTCGCACCTCCGCGCTCGTGAGCGAGAGCGCCGCGAGTGGCGCGCGTGCCTGCAGATAATCGCGCACGATATCCACCGCGAGTGCGACACTGCGACCGTGCTCACCAGCGTCGGCCAGCTTCAAGGCTTCAAGTTGATCGAAGTCACGCAGGGCGCGCGCGAACGGATCCAGCAAGAGTCGTGATGCGCCTACCGTGTTGGTCCGACGTCGACGCCAAAGCCACCAGAGCCCCGCAATCAGCGCTGCGATCAAGGCGGCCAGCCACCACCGCTCCCACCACGGCACCTCGCGCAGGAAGAGATCACGCGCTGGCTGCGGAACGTGCTTAGCCGTGTCGATAGGCAACACGGTACGGACGAACACGCGGGCTGCGGCGAGCGGTACGCGCACGACCGTTGCCCCATCGCGCACCGTGGCGTTCGGTAAGCCGATGGGCAGCGTACCTACATCCCAGGCGGCGAGTTGATACTCCGCACGCTCCGTGCGTGTCGCCCCGCCTGTCGCTTCCTCGACAATCACCGTGGGTGCGCGCATGGCCACCACCGCCGTGGAATCGGCGATCGTGGGCCAATCCACGCGTGCGCCGCGCGGCACCACGACCGTCACGATCAACGTGAACGGATCACCCACCGTGACCGTGTCGGGTTTCACGAGAAAGCCGGACCGCACCCGCGAGGCAGACTCTTGCTGTGGGGCCGGCTGCGCAGGCACCTGCGCAGCCATCCGCGCAGGCGCCACGAGCGGCATGAGCACGGCAGCCGCCAACCACCCGCTACGGCGCCCATTGGTCATGGCGCCCCGGCCTTTTCACCCATCGCCCCACGCGGGCCGGTTCGCACCGCGCCGTGCGGGCGCCTTACACGCGCGCGGAAGAACGCCAGGAGCGCATCGAGATACCCGTGCGCCGTGTCGACGATAATCTCGTCGAGGCCGAGTCGACCAAACAGCTTGCGCCGTCGAGCGTCCTCGGCGTCCACCTCGGCTGCGAAAGCCGCGCGCACAGCAGGGTGCGACGTATCGATCTCGACGAGTGCTCCCGTTTCCGGATCTTCGAGCCGTGCCGCACCGACGTCAGGCAACATTCGCTCGGCCGGATCCTGCAGCGTCACCGCAATCACGTCGTGTCGCTGCGCGAGGCGCGCGAGCGGTCGTTCGAGTTCGTCCGTGATGAAATCCGAGAAGAGAAAGATCACCGAGCGATGCGGCAACAGGCGCATCAGACGATCTACCGCCACCGACACGGACGTACCGCGTCCGAGGGGCGTGACCGTGAGCAGGTCGCGAATCAGGCGCAGCGCATGTTTACGTCCTTTGCGGGCCGGCAACGTGTGTTCGATCTGATCCGAGAAGAGCATCAGCCCGACCCGATCGTTGCTCCGCACGGCCGTCAGCGCGAGCACACCCGCCAGTTCGATGGCGAGATCATGCTTGAAGCGCGCCTGTGTCCCGAATCGTGCGGAGCCCGAGAGATCGATGGCGAGCATGATCGTGAGCTCACGTTCCTCGACGTACCGCTTGACAAACGGCCGGCCCATGCGCGCCGAGACGTTCCAGTCGATGGTGCGGACTTCGTCGCCGGGCTGGTATTCGCGCACCTCGGAGAACTCCATGCCCTGCCCTTTGAAGAGCGAGCGATACTCACCGGCGAAGCGTGAGTCGACGAGACGTCGTGTGCGGACTTCAATCCGCCGCACTTGCCGCAACACCTCGGCCGGTGCGACGCTTGCCGTCCCCGGCACGGGTGCGCTGGGCGAGACCGACGCCGCCATCAGGGCGCTTCGACGACCGACAGCAGTCGCGTCACGATATCGTCGCTGGAGACACCTTCGGCGTCCGCTTCGAACGATGTCAGCACGCGATGGCGCAAGACGTCGGGCGCAATGCTTTTCACGTCATCCGGCGTCACGAACGCGCGACCACGCAGGAACGCGTGCGCTCGCGAGGCTTGCGCCAACGCGATGGTGGCACGCGGACTTGCCCCGAATTCAATGAGGGGACGCAGGTCGGGGGCACCCACTTCGGCGGGAAACCGCGTGGCGTGCACCAACTCTACGATATAGTCGACGATCCGTTCGTCCATATACAGTTCCGAAATCCGGCGCCGCGCATCGAGCAACTCTTCCGGGGACGCCACGGGGACAATGTCGACTTTGTCACCGCCGGCCATGCGCCGCAGGATCTCCTTCTCTTCAGCGCGTGTGGGATATCCCACGCGCAGCTTCATCATGAATCGATCGACTTGCGCTTCGGGCAGCGGATACGTGCCTTCCTGCTCGATCGGATTCTGCGTGGCCAGTACGAGAAAGGGTTCAGCGAGACGGTACGTGGTGCCGCCGATCGTGACCTGCTTCTCCTGCATGGCTTCGAGCAGCGCCGCCTGCACTTTGGCCGGGGCGCGGTTGATTTCGTCAGCGAGGATAATATTGGCGAAGATCGGTCCGTGCTTGACACGAAACTCGCCGCTCGGCTGATCGAAGATCTGCGTGCCGACGATATCAGCCGGCAGAAGATCGGGCGTAAACTGGATGCGCTGAAAGCTGGTACGGACCGTTTCCGCGAGGGTGCGCACGGTGAGCGTTTTCGCGAGCCCCGGGACCCCCTCGAGGAGAACATGCCCACCGGTGAGGAGACTGATCAGCAGTCGCTCCACCATGTACTCCTGGCCGACGATGCGGCGGGCGATTTCACGCATGACGCCCTGCACCAGAGCCGCATCGTGGGCGGCGGCGACGCTCGTGGTCACGTTCAACGAATCCTCAACAGGAAAATGGCGTGTACGACACCGGGCGTACCCGTAACCGGCGCGTGTGCTCCATGGGGTGACGCCCGCGCGGCGTCAGGATCCCGCCATGAGCGCTTCCATCACGGCCAACTCGGTGGGCGAGAGCGCGCGGGCGCCTCCCGAGGGCAGGTCGCCGAGCCGCACGGGGCCGAATCGCGTGCGCACGAGCCGTTCCACTTCCAGTCCTAACGCTTCACAAATGCGCCGAACCTCGTGGGTTTTTCCTTCGGCAATCGTGATCTCAAGCGCCCAGCGTCGCGCGCCGAGTGGATGCGCCAGCACTTCCCTCGGGACCACGAGGCCGTCTTCGAGTTTGACGCCGCGGCGTGCCTCCCGTGCCGCAGATGGTGCATCGCCCTGCACGGTGGCCACGTAGGTTCTTTCGACCTCGTTGCTCGGATGCGTCAGCGCGTGCGCGGCGCGCCCGTCGGTGGTGAGCAGCAGCACGCCCTCGGTCATGAAATCGAGGCGCCCCACATACACCAGCCCCGGCACGGCTTCCACCAAGTCGAAAACGGTGGTGCGGCCCTGCGGATCCTTGCGCGTGGTCATGGTAGCCGCCGGCTTGTGGAGCACGATCCAACGATGAGCGGTGATCCGCGTGTCGATGGGCGTGCCGTCGAGCGTGATCCGATCGGTGGCCGGATCGACGGTTTGTCCGATCCCCGCGATTTCGCCGTTCACCTGCACCCTTCCGTCGGCCACGGCCCGATCGGCCTCACGGCGCGACACGGCGCCAGCGCGCGCGAGGGCGCGCTGCACGCGCATCGGGCCCTCGTGTTCCGCTTTGACCGTACCACCAGCCTTGGAGAGCACGGGACCACCCAGCGGACGCTTGGGAACTGGCTTCGGGCTCGCCACGGGCCGTTCGTTCTTCTTGCCACCCGTCTTGCCGGAGATCCGCCATGATGGCGGCTGCGGCGAGTCGCCACGCGCACGTGACGCAGCACCAGACCGACCGCCTGGCCTGGCGCCCGGCTTTCCGCCAGGCTTGCCGGAGGGATTGGCACCAGGCTTGCCGCCCGGCTTGCCCCCGCTTCGGGCGCCGCCGCGCGCACCATCACGCGGGCCATCGGACCGAGGTGGGCGCGTCACTCCGGCACGACGGCTGTGTTGCCGGCACCGCGCAGCGCGATTGCCAACTCATCGGCGCGGGGAAGTTCTTCCAGATGTCTCAACGCGAACTGCTCGAGGAATTGTGGTGTGGTACCGTAAAGTAGCGGCCGACCGACGCCTTCGCTGCGTCCCACGATGTCGATCAAATGACGTTCATGCAGCGACTTGAGCACGGAGCCCACGGCGACACCCCGAATCTCTTCGATCTCCGCCCGCCCAATGGGCTGCCGATAGGCAATGATCGCGAGCGTCTCCAGCGCCGCCGCCGAGAGGCGCTGTGGTCGGACAGCCACCTGGGCCCGCTCGATGGCTTCGGCGAATTCGGCACGGGTGAGGATTTGCCAGCCCCCGCCTTGCTCGACCAGCTCCACGGCGTGTCCGTCGATGTCGTAGTGCTCACGCAACTCATCGATCGCGGCCGCCACCGCAGCGGGGCTGGACTCGGCGTCAAGCAACGAGAGCGCCTCGAGCGAAAGCGGCCGGTGGGCGGCGAACAGCGCCGCTTCAAGCAGCTTCGCTAACGGCTTCACGACGAATCTCCACGGTGCCAAAGGCGTGATGCTGCGCGATGCGCAGTTCTCCCATCTTCGCCATTTCAAGTAGCGCGAGCAGCACGGACAAGATCTGCCACGGCTCCGCATCGCGGCCGATGAGATCAGACCAGCGTGCATCGCGGCGCATGGCCAGCACCGCCCGTACCGTGAGCATGGCGCCCCCGACGTCGAGGGCGCGCGGGATCACATCGTGCAGCACCGGCTCTTTCGTCGTGCGCAGCACGCGATCGACCGCCGCGAGCAGTTCACCCAGGGAGAGCGCCAACGGGGCCGTGATGGGCGTGATGTCGGCGGCCAGCGGGACCCAGCGGCGCGGGAACTGATGGCGCCGCTCTTCGCCGCACCGCTCCAGGAGATCGACCACTTCGCGCATTTGCTGGTACTCGAGGAGCCGCC
>Ga0105045_10000648_pt1 | contig 26185 bp, 22 predicted proteins | sample MAT02_FD_78089 | JGI IMG/M metagenome (GOLD analysis project Ga0105045, IMG submission 78089) | Freshwater microbial communities from Lake Fryxell liftoff mats and glacier meltwater in Antarctica - MAT-02 (megahit assembly) | ecosystem: Environmental > Aquatic > Freshwater > Ice > Liftoff... | reverse complement strand
CCACGCTGCCGCCGCGCCGGTGCACACCACTCCCGATGTCGCACTTCCCGCCCGCTCGCTGAGACTCCCCGTCATGTGGCGATCATTCCTCGTCGTTGCCGTCCTGCCGCTGGCCGCCTGCACCACGCTGTCCAACACGGCACGCAGCTATCTCACCGCGCCGAACGGGCTGCAGGTGGACGACGATCGTGTGCGCAGCCTGCTGCATCGGGGGATGGCCGACTCGGCGCTGCGGGCGGTGGGCAACCGCAAGTCGGCGCTCAGCCCCGATGACCGCCTGCTCCGGCTGCTGTACCAGGCCAGTGCGGCGCGGTATGCGGGTCGGTATCGCGAGGCCGGCCAGCTTTTCGACGCAGCGTTCGCGGTCAGCGAGGATCGCTTCACCAAGAGCGTGAGCCGTACCGCCGCGGCGCTGCTCACCAACGATTACGCGCTGCCCTACACGGCGGGCCGCAACGAGCGGCTGATGCTGCACTACAGCGCGCTGCTGGCGTGGAGCGCCGCCGGCGACACCGATGCGGCGGCCGTCGAGGCGCGTCGCCTGACCGCGCTGCTGGCATCGTTCGGCGCGCCGGGTGACGATGATCGGAGTACGCGGGCAATGCTGCATACCGTGGCTGCCGCCGCCTTCGAGGCCGCCAGTGACCGAGTCGATGCCGACGTCGCGCGCCGCAATGCGATCGCCCTCGGCGCACCGCTCGACAGCGCCTGGACGGCGCCCGCCGATTCGATGGGTGACCTGTTCGTCATCGTCGAGCGTGGAGACGTCGCTCACAAGGTCGCGGTGGGATTGACGGTGCCGATCTTCTCCGGCGACAATGTCTCGTCGTCCAACAGCGGCTTCGCGGCGCAGCGGTTGCTCGCCGACTTCGGCGCACTGCGCAACGGCGGTGTGTGGTGGGACGACACCCCGTCGTGGCGCTTCACCGACACCCGGTACGCCCCGTGGCGCGGGGCGAGTGCCAGCTACTTGCTGGACATGAGCTGGCCCGTGCTGCGCCGCTCGCTCGCGGGAAGCGTCGGGCCGGTGCAGGTGGTCACTGACGACGCACGGGCCGGCGCCGTCGTGGCGGCGAGCATCAGCGATGCCATGGCGTCCGACTACCGCAGTGACCGGTCGGCGATCCTCACCCGCACGGTGACACGGGCCGTCACCAAGTATCTCGCGGCCCGCGCGGCGGAAGCCGCCGTCGAAGCAGCCGTGAAGAAGGACGACTCGGATGACGATAAAAAGAAGAAGAAAAAGGACGATGACGCCCGCGAGTACGCCGGCCTCCTGGCACGTCTCTTCACGAATGCGGCAGCGACCGCGTTCGAGCGCGCCGATACACGCGGCTGGACGCTTCTGCCCGGGCAGGTCGCGGTGGTGCACATGCGCATCCCCGCGGGCACGCACGAGTTGCTCGTGGATGCCGCGGGGATGCGTCAACTGAGCCTTCCCGGCGTGGTCGTCCGTAGGGGACGAACCACGATCGTGTCAGGCCGTCTCTGGTCCGAAGCGCGCCAAGGTGTTGGCACGGTGTTCGAGCGTACCGCAGCCCACGATCCCGCGCCACAGCGCTGAGGTGAAGCCGGGCAGATTCGGCTCGGCCTCGAGGATGGCGCGGAGCACCTTGGCCGGACCGTCGAGCACCAGTCCCTCGTCGGCGCAGTCGAGATACCCGTCGTCCTCGACCGCCTCGTCAACGTGCATGACGGCCCCTCGGGCGCGGATAGGCGACGCGCGCAGGCCTGGGGCGGCGCCAAGATTGCAGGAGCATCGTCGGGACCAGCAGGCTGACCAGCATCACCACTGCAATCATCGCATCCTCTGCGGCGAGGGGTTCGACCAGGCGGAGACATCGGCGTGTCCGACGGGCCCACTTCGCGCGAGTCTCGTCCGCTCCGCGAATTTCTTGACCTGCCTCGGCGAACCAATAGTGGCCTGCCACGTCGCGCGAGCATCGTGTGTCTCAAAGACGCGCTCCGGCCGTCGAGGTAATGCGCGCGGCCCGACCGGCTAACTTTCCGGCTTCTTCAGCGCTCCGCCGATGCCCAACCGCGATCCGTTCCGTCCCCGCCAGCGTGCCGCCGCTGCCGTAACTGCCGACCCGCGCACCGGCGTCGCCGTGCCGCGCCGGGGAGATGGCCGATGAGGGAGGTGCTCGTGATCGGTGCCGGTGCCGCCGGGACGATGGCGGCGATCTTCGCGGCGCGCGGCGGCGCCTCCGTGACGCTCATCGAGCGCACCAAGGACGGAGGGCGCAAGATCCTCATCAGCGGCGGCGGGCGGTGCAACGTGCTCCCCTCCCGTGTGGACGAGCAGCGGTTCGTGACCGACTCGTCGCCCAACACGCTCCGCCGGATCATCCGCTCCTGGCCGCTCGAGGAGCAGATCCGGTTTTTCGAAGACGATCTCGGCATCCCGCTGGAACTGGAGGCGGAGTCGCTGAAGCTGTTTCCCGCATCGCACAAGGCGCGTGACGTGCGCGATGGGCTGATGGCTTGCGCGCGTCGCGAGGGGGTACGGCTGCTGATGGAGACGAGCGTCAGCGATGTCGAGCCCGATGGCGACCGGTGGACCGTGCACTGCGACGACGGGCGCACGCTCGCCGGCGATGCGGTGATCATCGCCACTGGCGGCCTCTCCGTGCCGGCCACTGGCAGCGATGGCCACGGTCTGGCGCTGCTGCGCAAGCTCGGGCACACCATCCACCCGACCTACGCCGCCCTGGCCCCGCTGACGGTGGAGCCGAACGACTTCACGGAACTGGCGGGCATCTCGCTGACCGCAACGGTCACGTCGCGCGCCGGCGCCGAGATGGCAACGGCCACCGGCGGCTTCCTCTTCACGCACCGCGGCTACAGCGGACCCTCCGTGCTCAATGTCTCGCACATCGGCGCACGCGCGCGGTCGCGCGACGCCTCGCGGGCGACGGTGGCGGTGAAGTGGACCCCACTGAGCGATGCCGAGTGGACGGATCGGCTCCAGCCGCACGGCGCGCGTACCGTCGGCGGTGCCGTGCGCGCCGAGCTGCCGGAGCGGCTGGCCGCACTGCTGGTGCAGCGAGCCGGTGTCGATCCACTGCGCACCCTCTCGGAGCTTCGCCGCGACGAACGGCTGCGGCTGATCGAGACCCTGGTGCGCGGTGAGTTGCCCACCGCCGGTGACGAGGGCTACAAGAAGGCCGAGGTCACCGGTGGTGGGGTCAGCCTCGCGGACATCGACACGCGCACGATGGAGAGCCGCCGGCAGCGGGGACTTTTCCTGTGTGGCGAGGTGCTCGACGCCTTCGGCCCGATCGGTGGCTACAACTTCCTCTGGGCCTGGGCAACGGGTCGTGCGGCGGGTCGCGGCGCCGCGAACTGACGTCAGCTCGCAGCGGGCCACCGATCAGCGAAAACGGCGGACAACGGTCGCGGCCGCTCGTGTCAGACGACATGCGGGCCCAAACGCGGCGCGAACGGCGGCGACTGTCCGACTACCGAAAAACCTGCAAATTCTCGAGTGGCACGTCCACGGCTCTGAGGATGCGGTGATCCCTTCACCTTTTCGGGTGATGGTCTGTGCCAGGACCTAGCCGTAGAGTGCGGTGTGAGGTGCATCGACTCATGAAAGTGGAATCTCTCTCCCAGAGGTAGGACATGTCCGTCTCCCGCACGTTCCGGTGGGTCGCACTGGCCGCCGTCGCCTTCGTGCTCGCCGGCCCCGTCTCGGCGCAGCGCACGCGCGAGCAGATCACTGCCGAGCAGTTGATGGGTCTGTTGCGTGACAAGGGGCTCGAAGGCACGGTGAACGAGCGCGGCAACGTGATCGTCACTGCGACCAACAACAAGATCGTGTTTTTCGTCTCCGGCCAGACGTTGCAGGCATATTTCGGCCTGCGCGGGACGTCGGCGAACGTGAACGTGATCAACGAATGGAACAAGACCAAGCGCTTCGGTCGCGCATACATCGATGCCGACGGCGATCCGTGCGTCGAACTCGACTACGACCTCGAAGGTGGTGTCACCGACGAGTCGGTGAAGGTCTGGTTCGACACCGTGACGGCCGTCGTGCGCGCCTTCCGGACGCACGTCAGCAAGTAACGTCCGGCGTCCCTGCTGCACGCGACACGGCCCGCGCTGTCCTCCTGGGAAGGGCGGGCCGTGTCGCGTGAGTCATGTCGGTCGCGCACGTCAGCCCTGTCGCTGCAGCACCTCGAGCATTGCCACGCCGAATGCGGGGAGATCTTTCGGCACGCGCGCACTGACGATGTTGCCGTCCGTCACGGTCGGCTCGTCAACCCACGTGGCGCCGGCGTTCACGAGGTCGTCTCGGATGCCGTGCGAGCTGGTCAGCGTGCGGCCGCGCACGATGCCGGCGGAGATCAGGATCCACGGCCCGTGACAGATCGAGGCCACCATCCGCCCCGCCTCGTGCACGCGGCGCACGGCATCGAGGACGGCGGGGATGCGGCGCAGCTTGTCAGGGGCCCAGCCGCCCGGCGCGATGATCCCCTGCAACGATGCAGCATCGAGGTCGTCGATCTGCAGGTCCATCGCGGCAGGGTAGCCGTGCTTTCCGGCGTAGCTCGACTCGCCGACGCCGACCAGCGGCACCTCGTAGCCGGCTTCCTCCAGGCGGAGCTTCGGATACCAGACCTCGAGGTCTTCATAGTCTGGACCGACGAGACAGGCGATGCGACGGGTCATGGACGCCATCCGGCGGAAAGGTAGAGTGAGGCCGTGTTCTTCACGGGCCCTTGCACGACCTGCGCCACGCCGCCCGCGACGCGGAATCGCGGCAGGCCGACAATGCCGAGCTTGTCGAGCGCGAGGCCGTGCTCGATGCCGAGCACGACGGAGTGCCGGCGCAGCTGCCAGTCGGTGCCGATGGCATGCGCATACAGGGTGGCGCCAAACACCGGTGCGGGACCGCTGAGTCGCAACTCCGTCAGCTGCGTGCCGACGGCGATGCCAACGGGGAGGGCCGGGATCGCGATCCGCTGGGCCAGCGTCGCATCGTCGGCGAGCGGCGGTGCGAAACCGCCGGCGGTGAACTGCTCGAATCGTGGTGTCGCGCGCGAGGTGCGGTGCAGGCGCACGTCCAGGCGCGTGCGCGCGAGGCGCGCGGATGCCCCCGCCGATGCCCGTGCCACACTGCTGTCAGCACTGCGGCCGCCCGCGACACGCAGCGAGCCACCCACCGAGGTGCGCCAGCCGAGCACTGCCGTGCCACTGGCGTGGCCGGAGAGCAGCGCACGTGTCTGCACCGCGGCACCATCGCCCTGCACACTGCCGAGGAAGCCGCTCGCGCCGAAACGCGCGCCCCCGTTCGAACCCGTGATCGGCAGCTCCGCCGCCAGCGATGCGCCGGCAAGGCGAACGTCGCGCGCCGCGAGGAGCGACGCCGTTGCCTGGCGTGTCGCACGCTGCTCGAGCCAGAACGACTCGGCGCGCACATTCGGCCGGCTGCCATACCAGGCCGCGTTCGCCACGCCTCCGCGCCAGGCCGCATCGCCACCGGCAATGCCGGTCAGCAGCACGGCGAGCCGATTGGCCGGATCGATGTTGGAGATCGATGCGGCGAAGTACGACCCTTCCCGCGCGTGCGTGCCCTGCACCAGGAGGCGCGTCGTGCGTGGACCGGTGAGGTAGGGCACTGGCGCAGCCACGGGCGCGGGTGTGAGCGCCATGGCGGCAACGCGCGGACGCGGCAGCGCCGGCACCAGGCTTGCTGCTGCCTCACCGATGGCGTCACCGCCGACCGCGACGCCCGGTGCCAGCTGATGGAGATCCATGCCGCCGGCGAATTCGGCGAGGTACAGCAGGCCGCCATCGGGCATCGGGATAGGCTCGTACACACTGCCTGTCACGCGCGTCCGCGGCGTGATGACACCGTCGCTCAGTCGCAGGGTTGCGGCGTTGAGGATTCCGCCGGCCTCGCTCACGTGCAGCAGTTCGCGGCCTGTGTCGTCGAAGGTTGCGGTGTGGCGATCGATGCGGTCGTCGGGCGACACGATCGTCAGAGCACCCGTCGCGGCATCCGCCACACCAAGTCGCCAGAGGCCGTCGCGATCCTGTACGCTGACCGCGATGCGCGTGCCATCGGGCGACCAGCGCGGGTGGGCGAAGGTCTTCACCGGCGAGCCACGCACGAGTGGGCGCACGCTGCCATCGGTGAGCGAGACCAGCACGAGATCGCACACGCCGCCCGTGCAGCGCAGTGCGGCCGCGCGCGTGCCGTCCGGTGCGGGATCGGCGTCCTGCACACTCGCGCCATCGGTCACGTATCGCACGGCGTTGGTGGAGATGTCCCAGATGGCGAGGTCGGGGCGGCGTGATTCATCGGCCCGCCAGCTCCACGACTCGAGCAGCAGGCGCGTGCCGGCGGCATCGATGAAGCGTGGCGCGCCGAAGGTGCGGCCGCGGCGCGACGTGAGCGTGGCCACCGGTTTCGCGAGGCGGGGGACGACGCGGATCGCCGGGACATCCTGCGGGTCGCGCCGCAGCGACTCCGCGAGTGCCTCCCGCTCCTCGTCGGTGACCTGCTGCGTATCGGGCACGGTCACGATCACCCTGGGCGGCCCGCCGCGCTGTCCCGGCAGTGACAGCACGATCCGTCGTGCATCACGCGTGGCGGCGATCCCGCCGACGGGCCCGACGAAACGCGCCAGTCGCACGCCCGTCACCAGGCCGCTGCGGCGCAGCAGGGAGTCGACGGTCGCCGCGCGTACCGTCAGCTCGGTGGTGAAGCGGCCGTACAGCGCCGCCGGCGACTCACCGTACACGCCGCGGAAGGCCTCGTCGAACGATCGCGCGGTGCGTGCCGTCTGTCGCCGGAAAACGAGCGTCATCGACGTGTCGCCGCGCCGCGCCGCCAGCCACTCCCAGAAGGCCGAGCCGGCGAGGTACGCCATGCTGCCACCCTTGTAGCCGCCGGTGCCACTCATCGCCGCGTAGGACGGCAGGCGACCCTCCAGCGCGAGCTCGCGCAGGATCGCCGGTCGCCACACGCCGTACGGGCGACCGCTGCCCGTGATCCGCCCTTCGATCCAGGTCGCGTAGCCCTCGGTGGCCCAGCGTGGCGTGCCCGCTGCGATGGGACTGACGGGCACGGGCACGAGTCGATAGCGCAGCGATGGCCGTCGCACTGGCCGCGTCAGGTGCGCGATGTGCCCAAACTCGTGCGCGGCCAGCTTGAGTGCCCAGCCGCGATGATTGCCGATCCCGTCGGTCGGTCCGGGCGGCGTCGCCCACAACACGATCGTCGGGTGGTCGAGCAGCGGTAGCGCCATCCCGTTCGAGGTGTTGTATGGATCATCGATCACGATCGTCACCCGCGTGCCAGGGGTGTAGCCGACCAGCGCCGCCACCGAGTCACGCATCGCGTCCAGTCGTGGCGCGAGGTCCAGTGCCCACGCCTCGGCCTCGCGCACGAAGTGTACGTCGAAGTGGCGGGTGTGAAGCGTGCGCCAGTCGACGGCACTTCGGATGACGTCACCTTGGGCGGCGAGTGGGGCAGCGGCCGCCGCCGAGAGGCGGAACACGAGCATTGCGCCCCGAAACAGGCGTTCCAGCGTGGCGCGGAAGGGGAAAAGCATCGAGTGGTGCGTCGGGTCGAGGTCGGCTGGGCGGCCTGCTGCTCCAAGGATAAACCGGCCTGCCGAGCACGTTCCGGATCCGGCGAGCCCCGATCGCCGGCGCCGCCGGCTCGCGGCGCCGAATCCTGACATGACAGGCTGGGCGCGATGCCGTCCGGACACGTATAGCATTCCAACCCGAATCTCGCCATCATGCGAGGGGAACATCTTGTCAGCGCCACGATCCTGACTCTCCACCATTCCGCGGGGACTGCGCCGTCCATGAAGCTGATCACTGCGATCATCCGACCTGAGTGCCTCGCCGATGTCAAGGCGGCGTTGTTTCGCACCGGCGTCACCGGTGTGACGTTCTCGCGCGTGTCGGGACACGGCGGCGAGCGGGAAGTCGTGCAGCAGTATCGTGCCGAGACGGTGGTGCTCGAGTTTCACGAAAAGGTGAAGGTGGAGATGGCGGTCTCGGAGCATTACGTGGAGCCGACGATCAACGCCATCCTCTCCGCGGCACGCACCGGCAACGTCGGCGACGGCAAGATCTTCGTGCAGCATCTGGATCGCGTCGTGCGCATTCGCACGGGCGAGGAAGACACGGCCGCGCTGACGCCGGTGACCGCCGATGCCGTGCAGCGACTCGCGCAGCGTCAGGCGGCCTCGTGACGCCAGCGTCCACTCTCGTCGCCGGTGACACCGCGTGGGTGCTGGTGTCGACCGCGATGGTGCTGATGATGGTGCCGGGCCTCGCCTGTTTCTACGGCGGCCTCACGCGCAACCGCGCGGTGCTCAACACGATGGTGATGAGCTTCGGTGCGCTGGCGCTGATGTCGGTGTTCTGGGTGGTGGCGGGCTACTCGCTCGCGTTCGGGCCCGGATCATCGTGGATCGGCAGCTTTGCGTGGCTGGGACTGCACGGCGTGAACGGCATGCCGAACCCCACCTACGCCGCCGGACTGCCGCACGTGCTCTACGCCGGCTTCCAGATGATGTTCGCCGGCATCACGGTCGCATTGATCAGTGGTGCCGTCGTCGAGCGCATGCGCTTCACCGCGTTCATGCTGTTCGCGCTGTTGTGGGGCGCCTTCGTGTATGTGCCGCTCGCGCACTGGGTATGGGCCGACGGCGGCTGGCTGCGGTCCCTCGGTGCGCTCGACTTTGCCGGCGGTACCGTGGTGCACATCAGTGCCGGTGTCGCTGCACTGATCCTGGCGCGCATGCTGGGTCGCCGGCATGACGCAGGCCGCACCGCGATCCTGCCACACAACGTGCCGCTCACGCTCCTCGGGGCCGGCATTCTGTGGTTCGGCTGGTTCGGCTTCAACGCGGGCTCGGCGCTCGCCGCCGACGGCATTGCTGCCAACGCCGCGATCACCACGCATACCGCCGCTGCCTCCGGACTGCTCGGCTGGATTTTCGTGGAGCTCGTTCGCACGCGGCACGCGACGGCGGTGGGCGCTGCGACCGGCGCCGTGGCCGGCCTCGTCGCGATCACGCCTGCCGCCGGTTTCGTCTCACCGATGTCGGCCGTCGCGATCGGGGCGATCGGCTCCATCTGCGCCTATGCCGCCATCCAGCTGCGGGCGAAGACGAACATCGACGACGCGCTGGATGTCTTCGCCTGCCATGGCGTGGCCGGCATCGTCGGCGCACTGGCGACCGGTGTCTTCGCCACGAAGGAGATCAACAGCCTCGGCGCTGATGGACTGCTCGCCGGCAACGCCCACCTGCTCGGCATTCAGGCCGTCGCGGTGCTGGCGACGGTCGCATTCGTCGGCGTGATGACGCCCGCCGTGGTGCTGCTGGTGAACGCCGTCACCAGGATCCGCATCTCGCTGGCCGAAGAGCTCTCCGGCGTGGACACGACGGAACACCGCGAGGAGGGGTATCACGGCGGTGGTCTCGCGGAGTTCGCAGGGCAGGCGATCACGCTCGGCCAGCGGGTGGTGCTGCCGGCGCACGAGGTGTACGGTCAGGCGTTGAACAGCGGCGACTGACGCGCCATGATGCCGGAAACGACGGCGGGGCGCCCTCCAGATCGAGAGCGCCCCGCGTCGTACCACCGGACCGTGCTGCAGCCGATCAGCGCTTCGACGGCTTGGCGACGATGCGATCCTGCAACCAGGTCATCGGGATCACGAACAGTGGCGAGAGGAAGGTGCCAAGCAGCACGTTGATCCAGGTCAGCGCCAGAAAGTACGCGCCGAGTCCGATTCCCATCCACAGGGTGCCGAGAATGCCGTTCGTTTCCACGCCAACTCCACCGGTTGAGGGTCAGTGCGGAATCTTAATCGGGTCGTGCCCGCTGCGGGAGAGGGACTCGTGGGCGCACTGAGCACGCCGGTGGTGCTGGCCGTCTCCGGCGGGATCGACTCGATGGTGCTGGCCGACGCGCTCCATCGGCGCGAGCCGTCGATGCTCGCGGCGATCGCGACCTTCGATCACGGCACCGGTCCGGCGGCGCGGGCTGCCGCGGCACTCGTGACCGACTGGGGCGCCGCGCGTGGCATCACGGTGCATGCCGGCCGGGCCGAGCCGGCACTGGCGCCCACGGAAGCGGCCTGGCGGCGGGCGCGGTGGGCGTTCTTGACGGACGTCGGCCGGCGCTGCTCGGCGCCTGTCGCCACGGCTCACACGGCTGACGATCAGGTGGAAACGGTCTTCATGCGGCTCGTGCGCGGTTCCGGTGTCCGGGGCCTGGCCGGCCTGCTCGCGCCATCGCGGATCGCGCGGCCGCTGCTGGCGCATTCCCGGGAGGAGGTGTGCGAGCTCGCCGCCCGGCATGCCGTGCCTTTTCTCGAAGATCCTTCCAACAGCGATCTGCGACACCTGCGGAATCGCGTCCGGCTCGAGCTGCTGCCGGCGCTGGAGAGGGCCGAGCCCGGATTCCGGGCCTGGCTGCTGGACCTCGGACGGCGCGCAGCGGAGTGGCGGCGCGACGTGGCCGACGCCGTCGATGCCTGTTGGCAGCCCGCGGTGGCCACCGTGGCAGGCGTGGTCGTGGTGCCTCGGAATCGCCGCCGGCTGCCGAAACTCGACGAGGCGGCTCTGTTCTGGCCAGAAGTTGCCGGACGGGTGGGTGTGGCACTCGACCGGCGAGGAACCGCGCGGCTGGCCTCGTTTACAACACGGAGCGTCACGAACCAGCGCATCCCCCTTTCCGGGGGCGCGGTGGTCACGAGCCGACGCGACGCGTGGCGTCTCGAGCGGACGGGAGCAGGTGGTGCTGGCTGCGGCCCGTCCGAACGGTGGGCACCACGTGAGGGCTGACGGAGCTTTACCTTGTGGGGTGCGTCACCAGCCGGGAGTTTGCCTCCCGCGAGAGCGCATTTCCCTTGGATCGATACGGCAATGTGATCGTTCGGGTACAGCGGGTGTGCCGCAAGCGACGCGCAACACGGTGGCGAGCGCCATCGGGAGACGAGAGACGCAGTGGACGACGTGTCGATGACGGTGGACCCGCGGCTGGAAGGGCGGGCGGTGAAGCGGATCGTGTACGACGAAGCCACCCTGGCGGCGAAGTGCCGGCAGCTCGGCGAGGAGATCACGGCGGCCTATCCCGACGGCGATCTCCTTGTGCTCGGCCTGCTCAAGGGCAGCTTCATCTTCGTCAGTGATCTCGTCCGGCAGGTGCACCGTCCGCTCGCGGTCGACTTTCTCGTGGCGTCGAGCTACGGGGATGCCACGGTTTCGAGCGGCGTGGTGCGCCTGCTGTACGATCCGGAGACGACGCTGGAAGGAAAGCACATTCTGCTGGTGGAGGACATCGTGGATTCGGGGCGCACGCTGGGGCGCCTCGTCGACGTGCTGAGTGAGCGGAAGCCAGCGTCGCTCGAGATCTGCGCCCTGTTGCACAAGCACATTGCGACCGAGTTGTCGCATCCCGTGCGGTTCGTTGGTTTTGATGCGCCGAACGAGTTCCTGGTCGGGTACGGCCTGGATCACGCGGAGCGCTTCCGTCACGTTCCCTACATTGCGAGCCTGCTGTAGATGCCCGTCATGCCGAACAACCCGAGCCCGAACAAGGGCGGTGGATTCAACTGGGGCAAGTTCTCGAAGACGCTTGCCTTCTGGGTCCTGATCATTCTCATCCCGGTGACCTTCGTGACGATGACGTCGCGCGGGGCCACCGACGTGCCGGTGCTGACGTACAGCCAGTACAGTCGTGAACTGAGCCGAGGCAACCTGAAGAAGGTGGTCGTGGTCGAGGGACGCGAGGTGCAGGCCGAGACGAAGGTGCCGATCACGGTCGACGACAAGCCGGTGACGCGCTTCACGACGCTGCTCGTCGGTGAGATCACCGAGGCCGACCGGAAGGCGTTCGAAGCCGGCGGTGTCGACGTGAGCGCCAAGGCGGCGCGCACCTCGATCGCCTCGGTGCTGATCAACATCCTGCCGTACGTGCTCCTGTTCGGCTTCTGGCTCTTCCTGTTCCGGCAGATGCAGGCCGGTGGCGCCAAGGCGTTCAGCTTCGGCAAGAGCAAGGCGAAGCTGCTCACCGGCGACACGCCGAAGGTGACGTTCGCCGATGTGGCCGGCGCCGACGAGGCGAAGGTCGAATTGCAGGAGATCATCGAGTTCCTGAAGGACCCGCAGAAGTTCACCAAGCTCGGTGGCCGTCTGCCGAAGGGGGCGCTGCTGGTCGGTCCTCCGGGTACCGGCAAGACGCTGCTCGCGCGCGCGGTCGCCGGCGAAGCGGGTCGCCCGTTCTTCAGCATGTCCGGTTCCGACTTCGTCGAGATGTTCGTCGGTGTCGGCGCGAGTCGCGTCCGCGATCTCTTCGAGCAGGGTAAGGCGAGTGCGCCGTGCATCATCTTCATCGACGAGATCGACGCCGTCGGCCGGCACCGCGGCAGTGGCATGGGTGGTGGGCACGACGAGCGCGAGCAGACGCTGAACCAGCTCCTGGTGGAGATGGACGGCTTCGAGAGCAACGAGGGCGTGATCCTGATCGCGGCCACGAACCGTCCCGACGTGCTCGATCCGGCGCTGCTGCGGCCGGGCCGCTTCGACCGCCAGATCGTCGTCGATGCACCGGACCTCCGCGGTCGCGAAGGCATCCTGCGCGTGCACATCCGGAACAAGCCGATCGCCGATGACGTGGACGTGACCTCGCTGGCGAAGGGCACGCCCGGCATGGCCGGTGCCGATCTGGCGAACCTCGTGAACGAAGGGGCGCTGCTGGCCGCGCGTCGCGGCCATGACAAGATCTACATGGAAGATCTCGAGGAGGCGAAGGACAAGGTGCAGCTCGGCGCCGAGCGGAAGTCGCTCGTGATGCGTGAGGAAGAGCGTCGCCTGACGGCGTACCACGAAGCCGGCCACGCCGTCTGCGCCATCAAGATCAAGGGCAACGATCCACTGCATAAGGTGACGATCGTGCCGCGCGGGCGTGCACTCGGTGTCGCCTTCACGCTGCCGGAAGACGATCGCGTGAGTGTGACGCGCGAGCAGATCGAAGCGCGCCTCGTCATGGCGTACGGCGGTCGCACGGCGGAGGAGCTGATCTTCGGCCGTGACCACGTGACCACGGGTGCCAGCAGCGACATTCAGCAGGCCACCGGGATCGCGCGTCGCTACGTGTCGCAGTGGGGCCTTTCGGACGCCGTCGGTCCGATCCTCGTCGGCGACAACGAGCAGGAGATGTTCCTTGGTCGTGAACTCACCAGCCGTCGCGAGGTGAGCGAGAAGACCGCACAGCTCGTGGATGCAGAAGTGAGCCGCGTCATCAAGGAGGCGTACAACCGCGCCAAGGGTGCGCTCGAAGAGAACATCGACCTGCTGCACTCGCTGGCGAAGAACCTCCTCGAGCGCGAGACGCTCACGCGCGACGACATCGGTTTGCTGGTGAGGGGCCAGATCCTGCCGCCGCGCGTGGATCCGCCGTCGAACCTGACGCCGCCCGTGGTGGTCGCTCCGCCGGTCGCCGTGGTGACGCCGGAGCCCAAGCGCATTGCGCCGCCGCTCCTTGGCGGGCCTGGCATTCAGCCCGCCTGATGCACCGGCGTGCGCCCGTCCCGCTGCGCTGACCGATGCAGCGCAGCGGGAACTGCAGTGCCCAGACGCCACCGGCCGCCTCCGCGGTGCGGTGGCGTTTGCGTGGGGACACCCTCGAGCTCGGCACCCCGCAGATCATGGCGATCTGCAACGTCACCCCCGACTCGTTCAGCGACGGGGGTGAGCACGACTCCGTGGCGTTGGCGCTGCAGTTCGCAGAACAGTCGCAACGCGCTGGTGCGACGATCCTCGACGTCGGTGGAGAATCGACACGGCCGGGCGCGACGCCGGTCGGGCTGACGCAGGAGCTGGCGCGCGTCATCCCCGTGATCGCGGCCGTGCGTGAGCGGGTGCCGACGCTGCTCGTGTCGGTGGATACCGTGAAGTCGGAGGTGGCGCGGGCCGCGCTCGAAGCGGGGGCGCATATCGTCAACGACGTTTCGGCAGGCCGTCTCGATCCCGCGATGTTCGCCGTCGCGGCGCGGTACGACGCCGGTCTGGTGCTGATGCATTCGCGCGGCGGTGTGGCCGACATGGCGACCTACGCCGCAGCGGAGTACGCCGAGCCGCCGATCGAGACCGTGCTGGTGGAGCTGGCGGAACGGGTGGAGCTCGCCTGCGCGGCCGGAGTGGCGCGGGAGTGCCTGGTGGTCGATCCCGGACTCGGGTTCTCCAAGACGCCTGCCCAGAGCCTCGCGGTGCTTCGCGATCTGGAACGGCTTGGCGCACTCGGCCTGCCGATGCTGGCAGGGGCCTCGCGGAAACGATTCATCGGCGAGCTGACGGGGGTGACGGAGCCGTCGCGCCGGATGGTGGGGAGCGTCGTGGCCCACGTGCTCGCGGTGCAGCGGGGGGCGAGGATCGTTCGCACGCACGATGTGGCGGCGACCCGGGACGGTCTGGCGGTGGCGTGGGCGATGTACGGCTGACCTCGTTACCTCGCGCGACGTAAATGAGTCTGCGCCTTGACCGGACTCTGCCATTGGTTGCTGACGGGTGATCGCAGTCGGGGCGCGCGATCTGTCGTGAGGCGGTGGTGGGTCCGGGGTTCATCCGAAGTGGTCCGACAATGGCACCCCGCCGGTGACGGCGGTCCGCAAAGCCAGCCAGCTCGCCTGTCGCGAGCCCGGGCGGTTGCCGAAGCACTGAACGGAGCGGGGGCGAGAGCCGCCGACTGGTCATGCCACGCCGTGGGGTGTCGCCGGACGGTTCGGGCTCACATGACTCCGCCCGGAGCTCCTCGATGTCGATGCATTCCCCGCGTGCCCTTCGCGCACTCTGCTGCGCACTGCTGACCGGGTTGGTGGCCGCCTGCGGTGATTCGCCCACTGGTCCCGACGTGGCGCCAGTGCCGGTCCAGCCCCTGGTCGCCGCGCGCCGGGTGTTCACATACACGCTCTCGGCTGCCGACAGCGCCACGTTCGGCGCGGTGCTGCTCGACGTCAGCGTCGCCGGTGGTTTGGTGGATTCGGTGGCGGTGGCTGGCGGGACGACGGAGCAGTTCGAGGGGCGGACGCTGGTCGTTCTGCCGGCCGCCGCACGCACGGCGACGCTTCGTGTCGTCGCGGGCGCCGGTGCGACCGGCGTCACGCTCGCGGTGCGCGAAGTCGCCGGCGGGGACGGAAACGTGCGTGACGGTGCGAATGCCGTGACGGCGGAGCCGGTCAAGTGAGCCACGCACCGTTGCGGTCAGCCGCCATCGTCGCGCTGCTCGGGTTTTGCATGCCGACAGGTGCGCGCGCGCAGGCACAGCGCGACCCCGTGCCTTCCGGCATGCGCTACACGCGCGTCCCCGGCGAGCCACGGACGTCGGCGGATCCGCGCAGCGGCAACGGTGTGTTCCACGAGCGCATCGTCGTCGAACCGATGGGAGCGTGGGCGCGTCGTGGCGCGGCCGTCGCCGCCGCCGGCGCCGCGATGCTGCAGACGATGGCCGACCGGCCGCAGGTGACCCTCTCGGTGAAGGGCAGCACCTCGGCGACGATGCTGTCAGCGCGCGGTGTCCTCACCGGGACGATGCGGCAGGCGGTGGTGCTGGTCACGTTCGCGGACGACTCGCTGGGCAGCGATCCCCGGACCAACGGCACCTTCGCCGCCAGCGAGTCGGCGATGATGGATGCCTACTACGGCACCGGTGGCGGACGACCGGCGTGGACCACCGTCTCGCAGTACTATCGCGCCGTGAGCGGCGGGCGTTTCGATGTGCAGGGCGAGGTGGTCGCGCGGATCCGCATGCCACGATCGCAGGCGTACTACGTCATCGGCGACGCGCGGAACGGATCCAGCCGGAGCATGGTCAACTGGAGCGAATTCCTGCGCACGGCCGTCCCGCTGATCGATGCGCAGCTGTCCGAAGCCGTTGCGGCGCGCTTTACCGAGCAGGGACGGATCGGGACGGTGTTCGGTCCGATCGCGTTCTTCCACCCCGGCGCTGACGGTGCCTGCGGCGCGACGTCGAACATCTGGGCCCACCGCTCCGTCTTCCCGTCGAGCAACAGCTTCACGGGAGCCTACCCGAGGATCAAGGGACGTGCGCCGTCAGACTACATCGTGCAGGGCACGCGCTGCTTCGAGAGTGCGTCGGAGCCGTTGCTCGGTCCGGCGATCCTGATCCACGAAACCGGGCATCTCATCGGCCTGCCGGACCTGTACAGCAGCGGCACCTACGCTGGTGGGGTGGGGACGTGGGACGTGATGTCGGGCTACTCGAGCACCAATTCCCCATCGGCACTGGGCGCATTCAGCCGAGTCGTGCTTGGCTGGGCGGCCGTAAAGGAAGTGGAGCTGGCGAGCGGTGCTGCCGTGGCCGTGCAACTCTCGCCGAACCGGCTTCAGGCCAGCGGATCGCGCGACACGGTACTCGCCATGCGCTACGGCAGTTCGTCCGATGAACTGCTGCTGGTGGAGCATCGCACGAAGCAGGGCGTGGACCAGACCGTGCACGAGTCGGGGCCGCTGCTCTGGTACGTGAATGCAGCACGTGCGCACCCGAGCGGATTCGTGCCGGGCGGGTACGCCGCGGGATCGCAGGTTCTGATGCTGCCGGTCAACAACAGCAACCCGGTCGCACCGGTGGTGATCGTCGTGCCGCAGAACGCCGCGTGGCGCGTCGCGAAAGACGGCAAGCCGTTGATCGACGTCTCGCTCGGCGTCGCGCAGCAGAATCAGGCGCTGACGCGTGACGTGACGTGGGGTCGCAGCGGCCGGCGCCGTGCCTTCACGCCGGACCTCGTCGACAGCATGCCGGCACCCGTCTGGCGGTCGTTCGTGACGGGTGCACCCGGCAACGTGCTCGAGCAGATCACCTGGAACGGCGATGACACGTCACCTGGCAGCTACTCGCTGCGATCGTCGTCGTTGCTGGACGTGGCCACGCCCGTCACGCCGATCGTCGTGCCGACCGACACCGTGCGACCGCTGGCCGGTGCGGCGTGGACGGGTGCGACGGTGCGCACGTCTCTCGCAGTCACGCCCGGCGTGACGTACACCTGGCGGGTGGCAGACAGCAGCGGCGTGCACGGCATCGTGGTCACGCCGAGCGGCAACGGTGTGAGTGCGATGGTCCGCGGCACGTTGTCGGCGACCGCCAACGCCAGCGCCGGCTTGCGTCTGGAGCTGGAGCGTCGTGATGCGAGTCAGGTGCGCCGCGACACCGTGGCGGTCCCCGTGTCGGCCGTGATCGCGCGACCGTACACGCGCCTGCAGGAGGCCAAGGCGGCGTATCTGCGCGGCGCGATCGTCGGCGATGCCGCGCTGTTCGTGGACCGGATGGGGAACGGCAACGGACGGGTGGACATCGGCGACCTGTACCTGCTCCGGCAGCGGGGCGTGCTGCCGTAGACGACCACCGCCCGATCAGCCAGCTCACCTGAACGCACCAGCCACCGTGATCGCCGATCGGGTGGCTGGTGCATTTCAGGCAGTTCGCCGGAACCGCCGGGACTGACCCGCGGCGTCAGGGCCGTCGTGCGCCGGCGGCTCGTGGCGCGGCGGCGGCGGCAGGGCCGGCGCTGGCGGTGATGAGCTGGTACATCCCCTTCGCGACGTGCGAGCGGCCGTCCGCTGCCGGGATGAGGCAGGAGAGCACATAGCGACCGGCCGGCATGCGGAACGCGATGAACGCCTCGCTGCCGTTCGGGATCGTGGCGGTCTGCCCGACACTCTTGCTCCACGACGGCGGGCGTCCGGTGTTGCGCGCCGCGTCGAAGAAGTCCTTCACGCTGCGGCCGTCCGGCAGCTCCTGCACCGTGACGTGATGGATGTCGGCGCCCTGATTGATCAGGTGGATCGTGGCGATTCCCGCCTGCACCGTGGCCGGCGCGTCGTAGACGTAATCCTTGGCCACGATGCGGATGTACTGCGGCCGGTCGGCCGCCGGGGGCGCAGCAGTCGCCTGAGCGTGAGCGGTGGCACTGCCAAGGACGAGGGCGAGGGCGGCGAGTCCTGCGCGTGCGGTAGTGACCATGTCATCTCTCCCATCGGGGACACCGGAATGCGGTTGTTGATTCGACAGTGTGGTCGGGAACACGCGGCGTCAATCCATGCCACCCGGCTGCGGGTCTGCGATCCAGGCCGTAGGATTGACGGCTTGCCCGGACGCCGCCGTCGGCGCCGCCGATTGCTACCGAACTCAGCTGAACACGTTGGCGCCTTCAGAGCCCTGCCGGTGCACTGCCCGGCGTCGAGACTCCGCGACCGCGCGGCCTGCGCGAGGATACGCGCCGCGCGGCCTCGCCCTGCGGCCGTCCGTGCTGCTGCTGCTGCTCCTGTTGCTGCTGCCAACGGGCTGCGCGCGTCCATCCCCGGTACCAGCGCCTCTCAGCCCGGCGGCGGTCGAGCAACGCAGCATGGGAGCGGGCGCCCCACCGGTGCTCGTGGCGTCGTTCGCCGGACTCGGCGATGGGTTCACCGGGCCACACGGGAGGGCCGCGCTGCGCAATCCGTCGGACAACACGCTCGCCGTGGGACGTGATCACGTCGTGCAGATCGTGAACGCGCGCCTCGCGATCTTCGCCAGGGCGGGGCGTGACGACGCGCAGACCGGCACCGTCGTGTACGGCCCGGTGCCGACCAACACCCTCTTCCACGGTGCAGGCGGCGCCTGCGAGGCGCGCAACAGCGGTGACGCCGTGGCGCGCTACGATCAGCTGGCCGATCGCTGGCTGGTCGTCATGCCGGTGTTCCAGCGGAGCCCGTGGCACGCGGATGATCCATCGGCACCGCGGCCGGCGGATGGTGCAGTAACGAGTCGTCCGGTGCGGCGCGGACAGCCCGGTGCCGCAGTGCCGCTGCATGTGCCCGTGCCGCAGCGCGACACGATCGCCGTGCGAGCTCCCGCCACGCGTGACTCGGGCGCCTACGCGATGTGTTATGCCGTGAGTGCCACATCCGACCCCATGGGCGCCTGGTACCGCTACGAGTTCGTGCGACCGCTCTTTCCCGACTATCCGCGGCCGGCGGTCTGGCCCGACGGCTGGTACGTACCGTCCAGCACCGGCGACGATGTGATCGAGAAGCACGCCTGCGTCGTGGACCGCGCGCGCATGCTGCGCGGTGACGAGGCCTCGGAGCAGTGCATCATCATCGCCGACGTCAACTTTCTCAACAACGTGGACCTGGACGGCACCGCGCTCCCGCCGCCCGGGGCAGCGAACATCATGCTCGCTGCCGGTGGCACACAGTTGCGCGCACGCCTGCGCGACAGCGTCCTGCTGGCGTGGTCGTTCCATGTGGACTGGGATGATGCGCGCAACACGCGGGTGACCGGCCCCACACTGGTCCCGGTCGCACCCTACGAGTACATGTGCGGCGGTCAGCTCACGAACTGCGTGCCGCAACCGGGGACCGACCGTCGTCTCGACTCGCAGGGCGACAAGCTGATGGCGCGCGTGACCTACCGGCGCATCGGCGATCGCGAGATGATCGTCGCCACACACTCGGTGAACACGGCCTCAGGCAGCGGTGGTGTCCGCTGGTATGAGCTCGACATCACGCGTGACCGCGCGGTGCGCGTCGTGCAGCAGGGTACGTTCGCGCCCGACTCCTCCACGCGATGGATGGCCAGTCCGGCCAGCGATCGCTTCGGCAACATCGGCATCGGCTACTCGATCGGATCGGCCACGCAGTTCCCGGGACAGCGTTTCGCCGGACGACGCGCCGGTGATCCGCGCGGCCGGCTCACGCTGGCCGAGCAGGTGCTGGTCGAGGGCCGTGCCTCGCAGGTCAGCACGCTGCGGTGGCAGGACTACACGCAGACGGCCGTCGACCCGCGCGACGATTGCACGATCTGGTACGTCGGCGACTACCTCCTGCCGCATGCGACGGCGTACTCGACACGCATCGGTGCCTTCCGTCTTCCTGGGTGCACCGGTGCACCGCCGCGCCGCTGACGCCCCGTCGCTGATCGACGCAGCCCGACTCTCCCCTTTCCGACACGCCTGCTCATGGCCTCCATCTCCCGCCGTTCCGTCACGCTTGCGCTCGGACTTGCCGCATCGCTGGTGGCATCGTCGCTGCCGGCGCAGGCGAGCTACCCGACGTCCTGGGACCCGGCGCTCCTCCGACGCGCGGATGTGCGCGCGGCGATCGCGCATGTCGAGCGCGGGATGCCCTCGCACATCGACGAGTGGATTCGCATCGCCGAGATGCCGGGCAAGTCCGGGAGTGAGGCACAGCGGGCTGCGTACGTGCGACAGGTGATGGAAGCCGAAGGCCTGCGCGTGAGCACCGACTCGATCGGCAACGTCACCGGCGTGCGGCAGGGTACCGGTGGTGGTCCGACGATCGTCTTCGCGGCACACCTCGACATCGTGCACGCACTGCAGACGAACCTCACCGTGCGTCGCGCCGGCGACACGTTGCGCGCGCCCGGGATCTTCGACAACAGCGCCTCCGTCGCCAACATGCTGGCGACGATTCGCGCGCTCAACGCTGCCGCCGTGCGCACGAAGGGCGACCTCGTCTTCGTCGCGACGGTGCAGGAGGAGCTCGGCCTCGTCGGCATGAACTACTGGTTCGACCACAACCCGAAGCCGGATCTGCTCATCTCGATGGACGGTGGACTCGGCCCGATCAACTATGGGGCGCTGGGCATCTTCTGGACGAAGTACGTGTTCACGAGTCCCGGCTCGCACACGGTGACCTCACGCAACAAGCCGACGCCGGTGCGGGCGCTCGCCGATGCCATCGATCGCATTTACGCTTTGCGCTACGGCGCACTGCCGGAAGGCGCGGTGATCAACGTCGGCCAGGTGCACGGCGGCGTGATCTACAACGGCATTCCGCAGGAACTCTACTTCACGGTGGATCTGCGCTCTCCCGATCCGATCCTGCTGGATTCGCTGGACCGCACCATCGGGCGGATCGTGCAGGACGCTGCGGCGACGGAGCGGGTGGGCCTGCGCGTGGAGGTGGAGCAGAAGAACCAGGCCGGTGGCACCACGGCGCAGCTCGAAGGCGCGCGGCGGCATCCGCTGGTGCAGAGCGCGATCGACATCCAGCGGCAGCTCGGCATCGAGGGCCTGCCCGGCGCGCCGGAAGCCATCGCTACCGGGAGCACCGACGGCAACGTCGGCGTGGTGCGCGGCGTGCCGAGCATCGCGATCGGCCGCTCGTACGGCGGCAACCAGCACACCCTGACCGAATGGGCGGATGCGCCGAGTGCCCTGCCGGCGACGAAGCTGGTGCTCTTGCTGGCGATGACGTTCGGGGATGGGGTGAAGGTGGTCGCGCAGCCGCTGGTGCCCTGAGGGCCAACATGCTGCGCTGCAGGCGCCCACGTGCGGCGACGAATCAGCGGGGGCGACGAGTACACGAGAGACCGATCACCGAGTGACGACCGGTCGGCCCCGGGATCACCTTCCGGGGAGCGGGCATCGAGGAACCTCGCCAAGCTGCCGCAACAGCGGCGCATCACCTCCGCGAGCAGATGATCGTGGCTCGGTCCGCCTTCACATCAGACGGCGCGCCCGCCTGTGGCAGGGCGCGGTGCACCGGACGGATGCGAGGACAGGCCGTGCATGACGCTCCCCATGATCCGCACGCGCACTGCACGCGGCGCCGTCGCCAGCGACCAGCCCAGCAGCTTCGACAACCACCCCGGACGCACGGTACCGCCGCGCGGTAGGGCGAGCAGCGATTGCCGCGCCACCACCGACGCCGAGAGGGCGCGTCCCATCGTCATTTGCGCCCTGACGCCGAAGCCGGTGCCGACCGGGCCAGGTGCGCTGGCCAGCACCTGAATGCCAAGTGGTGCCCACTCCTGTTGCAGCGCCTCGGCCAGCGATTGCACATAGGCTTTCGTGGCCGCGTAGTTGGCCGACCACGGTGTCCCGTGAAAGGCGACGACGGAGCTGAGCAGTACCACCCCACCGCGTCTGCGCGTCTCGAGCCGACGTCCGAAGTGGATGCACTGTCCAAGCACCGCCTGGCAATTCACCATGACCTGATCGAACTCGCTCGACGCTGACTGCGACAGAATCGGGCCGGATGAGCCAAACCCGGCCGCCGCGATGAGGAGTCCGACGTCGAGATCGGTCGTCTGCTCGAGCATCGCTGCGGCCGCCTGCGGATCGGCCAGGTCGGTGACGATCACGCGCGATCTGGTTCCGAACGCGCGTGTCAGCTCATCGGCGAGGCTCCGGAGTTCCGCGTCGCGCCGCGCCACGAGTACCACGCTGAACCCCGCCGCAGCGAGTTCCTGCGCGAACGCGCGGCCGATCCCGTCGGACGCTCCGGTGACGACGGCCCACGGGCCGTATCGCTCGAGATATCCGGCCGGCAGCGAGGTCATCGCCTGATCCTCACGGTATTCGCGCGGGCCGCGGCGTCGGCGGTGATGGTGAATGCCGCCCGCGTGGCGACGCTGGCCACGGTCGGTGCGGTCGGTGCGGTCGGTGCGGTCGGTGCGGTCGCGAAGAGCATCGATCTCATGTCGCAGCGAATGGTCAGGTGCCTCAATTACAGGGGGTGACTCAGCCCGGGCCCGTCGCATCTCGGGAGTCAATGTCCACCAAACCGTATTGGAAGACGGAGCCAACCAACCTGCACCGTTGACAGGGCAGGTTCAGGGCCGCAAGCTATCATCTCGGGTAAATTAGAGGGCTCTCAGAAAGTGAGCCCCAACCTTCAGCGGGAGGTAACAGTGGCTGATGTGAGCGAGTATCTCGATGACGTGCAAGAGTACGCGGCCGATGTGAATACGGACGCCGTGGACAAGATCGTGAAGTATTGCGGCATTGCGCTGCGCAACCGGGACTCGTCGCTCGTCTCGACCAGCGATCCGGAAGAACTCGATCGCGTGAAGGTCGGGTTCGCGGCCAAGAAGCTTGGCCTGTCGCCGGAAGAGGCGGACGCCGGCATCCAGAAAGTGGCCTCGCGCATGAAGACGAGCCGCAACAAGAGCCGCGTCACCTTCTACTATCTTCTCGCCGAAGAAACCGGCACGATGGACAAGCTCGCCTGAGCCGTGGTCGAGCAAAACGGAGAGCCCGCGAAAGCGGGCTTTCCTGTGTCCGGCACTCGTGAGAAGTTGCGCGACACGCTGCCGTGCCGCCTCCCGTGCCCGATGCCGATGCTCTCCGATTCGCTCCTCCGCGCCATCAAGGTTGCACACGTCTTCGCTGCGATCCTGTTCGCGGGCAATGTGATCGTGACCGGCGTCTGGGCGGCGCTGTTGTTCCGCGAGCGTTCGCGGCTCGACTTCCGACATGCCGCGCGCGCGATCGTGTTCACCGACTGGATCTTCACGCTCGGCGGTGCGATGGTGCTCGTGCTGACTGGCGTGGCGCTCGCGCTTGGGCGTGGGTTTCCGATGTGGGAGACCCGCTGGATCCGGGAAGCCATCCTCGGCCTCGCCATCTCGACGGTGCTCTGGCTGGCCGTGCTGGTGCCGGCGCAGCGCCGGATGCTGCGGCTCGCGCCAGATGACGCCGCCGCGCTGCGACGGGTCTATCACCGATGGAATGCCACCGGCTGGATCGCGGTGGTGCCGCTCCTCTGGTCGCTCTGGTGCATGGTGTACAAACCCGCCTGAAGCAACCAAACACCACCAGCGAACAGCACGACGCAGGAGGTCTCGATCGGCGGGCATCTGTACGAGGGGCTGATCAAGCAGGGCGCGAACGACGACGACTCCGGCTGCGCGCAGCGGCTACGCGCCCACGGCTGTCCGCTGTGCTGGCGGTGCTGCGGTAGCGTGAGGTGCGTGGTCAGGTGCGTGGTCAGGTGCGACTGGTGCCGGCCGGCAAGGGAAGCCGCTGCCCGGCGTCCGCGTCAGTTGACGCGGGCTGCAATGTGCAGGGCGACGGCGCTGCGACGCGAGAAGGCGATGCTCGCGGTGCCGTCGCTGGCCACGGTGATCGCCGTGCCGCTGCAGGTGGCGGGTGATGCGCCCGCCGCCTTCGTCAAACGATGCACGGCGACGTTGCAGTATCGTCCTGCGGGCAGTCGCGTCACCAGCACGGTCGTCGCGGCGGTGGCGCTCAGGCTCATGGCGAGGAAACCGGCGCCATCGCGACAGAGGGCAACGCGCTGCGGGTCGGCGTCGATACGCCAGTCGCCGCGTCCGCAGTCGGTGGTGGGTGTGCCGGCGGCCGCCCTGCGGAACGCGACCATCTGCGGGATCGCCTCCCGCCGGTGCTCGCAGATCCAGCTCGTGACCTGCGCCGAGCCGATGACGGTCGTACACTTGCTGGTGCCGTCGGTGTTGTAGATCGGGATCGTGTTGCCGCTGCCGTCTGATGCCGGCCCGGAATCGCGGCCTGACAGGCCCGTGCGATCGAAGCCGTAGCCGGACATCAGGCTCGGGTAACCGTGTCCATGCGCCAGCATCATGATCGCGGCCAACTCGTAGGTCGAGTCGGCATAGTACAGTGCCGAGCCGCGCTGCGTGTCGTGGTTGTCGATGAAGACGACGCTCTTGTCCGACGGCAGCAGTTCGCCCTGGAAGCTCTGCAGCGCCGAGGCGAGCGTGCGGCCGTTGCGGGTGAGGAAGGCATCGCTGATACGGGCGCCGTAGGTGAAATCGGTGATGTCGGTGGCACCGCCGCTCGCGAACCCGACGCCGAAGTACTGCTGCGGCGTGACCGCCTCGCCGGCGCTCCCGATGACCTCGAGGAAGACGTACGGCTTCGGCCGTCCCGCCGCCGTCGCGGCAGCGTTCACGCGGGTCATGATGCTCTCCAGGTCTGCCGGCGGCACATGCTTGGCCGCATCCACGCGAAACCCGGCGACCCCGAGCTGATGCAGGTCGATCAGGTACTTCGCGAGGCGCGCGCGCACGTTCTCGGCCGACGTCCTGAGGTCGGAGAGGCCCACCAGCTCGCACAGCTGCACCTGCGTCGCGACCATGTACGTGTTGATCGAGCAGGCCGGATTGAAATCGGCCGAGACGAACGGCGCGTCGGGGTAGTTGTACTTCGTGTAGACGCTGCCCGCGCTGCCCGTGCCGCTGCCGGCCGTCATGTGGTTGATGACGACGTCGGCGTACACCTCCACGCCGACGGCGCGGCAGCGGGCGATCATGTCGCCGAATTCCGTTGCCGTGCCGGAGCGCGACTTGTCGAGGCGGTAGCTGACGGTCTGGTAGCGCTGCCACCAGGGGTAGAAGTCACTCGCGCTGCGGATGATCGCATGTTCGGACGGCGGCGAGATCTGCACGCCCTTGTAGCCGGCCGGGCCGAGCACCTGTTCGCATTCGCGGGCGAGGTCGGGCCAGCGCCATTCGAACATGTGGACGAAGACGTCCCCGGCGGCGGCGCGACCGCTGGTGGTGTAGGTCGAGCCGAGCGGCGGTGGGTCGACGATGGGGGGGACGACTGGTGGCGGGACCGTGGTCGGGGCGTCGGAGGCGCCGCCGCAGGCGGCGAGCAGGGCGACGGTGGCCAGCAGCGTGGTGATGCAAAGTCGGGGCATGGAGTACGAACACTGCGGGGCGGGTGGGCGTCAAGCTCGAGGCGTTCGTGCTCGTGTCGGCGCGGTGCTCAGGCGTGATGCTGGCGGGGGCGGGGGTTGCGGGCGTAGCGTACCGCATGACGACGCTCGCTGCGATCCAGATGGTGTCCACGCCGGATGTGTCCGAGAACCTCGCTGCGGCGGAGGGGCTCGTTGCCCAGGCGGCGGGGATGGGGGCGACGCTGGTGTCGTTGCCGGAGTATTTCTGCCTGATGAGTGCCGACGACGGGGATCGTCTGCGTATTGCGGAAAATCCGGGCGAGGGGCCGATTCAGGCGGCGCTCGGCGCGATGGCGCGGCGGCACGGGATCTGGTTACTCGGCGGGACGGTGCCGTTGCGGCGCGAGGGGAGTGCACGGGTTCGGAACGCGAGCCTGATGTTCGCACCTGATGGGGTCGTGGCGGCGCGGTATGACAAGATCCATCTCTTTGCGATGGGGACGTACGACGAGGCGGTGGTGCTCGAGGCCGGTGACACGCCGGTGTGCGTGGATGCTGCGGGGCTGAACGTGGGATTGAGTGTGTGTTATGACCTGCGGTTTCCGGAGCTGTTTCGGTTGCTGGGTGCGAAGGCGCCGCTGGATGTGATCTGCGCGCCGTCGGCGTTCACGTACGCGACGGGTGAGGATCACTGGGAGTTGTTGGTGCGGGCGCGGGCGGTGGAGAATCAGTGTCACGTCGTG
>Ga0105045_10000647_pt1 | contig 26189 bp, 31 predicted proteins | sample MAT02_FD_78089 | JGI IMG/M metagenome (GOLD analysis project Ga0105045, IMG submission 78089) | Freshwater microbial communities from Lake Fryxell liftoff mats and glacier meltwater in Antarctica - MAT-02 (megahit assembly) | ecosystem: Environmental > Aquatic > Freshwater > Ice > Liftoff... | reverse complement strand
GCATCGATCGGCAGGCCCTGCAGTGGCTGGCCGGCTATCAGGCCCATATACGCCCGTGCGCGGGCTCCCGCTTCATCGCCCGGCACTTCGGCGTCGATGGGGAGGCTCTGGGCCGGGCTTGTGCCCCAGCTTACCATCGGGCGAACTGCGGTTCCGTCGATTATGATGTCCGCGTTGAAATGGGCGTCCGGATCCGAGTGCAGGTTTTGCCAGGCGGCAAGGGCACTTGCCCAGTCTGCCGGGGCAAAGCGGCGGCCTTTGAGATAGCGGAATGTCTCGTCGTCTGGTGCGATCAGGGCTGTAAACGCGCCGAACTCGGTCGCCATGTTGCACAAGGTGAAACGGGCTTCCATCGGGAGGGCCGAGACGCCTTCGCCGGCGTATTCGACCGCACGGCCAGCGCCGCCCGCTGCGCCATGGGCAGCGATGATGTGCAACGCGAGGTCCTTGGCTGTTACGCCTTCGCGCAGCCTTCCTGACACGCGGATTCGCATGGTTTTCGGCCGCTGGACCCTGAGCGTCCCCGTTGCCATTGCATGCTCCGCTTCCGAAGACCCGATGCCCCAGGCCAGCGCGCCGACTGCGCCTTGGGTGCAGGTGTGGCTATCTGGTGCGACGAGTGTCAGGCCCGGAAGCACGATCCCGAGTTCGGGCGAGATCACGTGGGTGATACCCTGGTCCCTGTCGGTAACGTCGAAAAGCGTGATGCCCGCCTTGAGCGCCGCCGCGCGCGTTTCGGTGATGAACGCGCTGCCGCCCGGCATGCGGGTTGCATCGCCGCGGCCCGGGACCGTGTCGACGATATGGTCCATCACGGCAAAGACATGGGCCGGATTGACGATGGACCGTCCGGCGGTTGCGAGGCTGTTCAGCGCCGCAGCCCCGGTTCGTTCGTGCAGCATCACCCGGTCTATTGCGATAAGGGCGGTGCCGCCACCCAGATCGACCACCTTGTGCGCATCGAACAGCTTGTCGAACAGGGTTGGCATGTACCTACTCTAGCGGGACGAGGCGGGGATGTCAGCCGGGCGGCGGCTCTTTCTCGCCGGGCGCGTTTCCATGGGGGGTGAAAACGGCCCCGACATCTTTCACGAAACGGCGCAAGGCGAGGAACACGCCGACCGTCAGCGCGAGCAGGAGCAGCACGATGATGAGCGCGACCACCGGGTTGGCGAGCGCAATGAGGAGTGCGCTTGTGGTTGCGACATCCTCTGCGCTGGACATGACGACGTTGGAAACCGGTTCCGGGCTCATGTTGACGGCGGCGCGCGCGGACGCCTTTGCACCATGCGACAACAACGCCGATCCGCCGCCAAGCAGCAGCGTGACAACCTGCCAGACAGGTTCGCCCGGATCGACGATGGCCAGCGCCAGCAGGGCGCCGCCCAGCGGCCTGACCAAGGTGTGGATAGCGTCCCATGCGCTGTCGACCCAGGGCACCTTGTCGGCAAGGAATTCGGCAACGGCGCCAACGGCGGCGGCACCGATGATCCAGGGGTTTTCCAGCACGGCGAGGCTGTCTAGTTGTTCGGGAAGGGGCAGGATGTCGAATCGCATCGCAAGTCCGGCAACGAGGACTGCGGCATAGAGGCGCCACCCGGCCAGCAGGCTGAAGCTTGCAGCCATCGCGATGATTTCGGTCACGCCCATGCGCTGCGGTCCTTTCGTGTCATCGTCTGCCCGCAATGTGCCGTAGCATGACGTGGCAACGAAGCATGATTGAGGTGCGCGCCGCAAGCGCCTATCTGATGCCTGTGAACGCGCCCCCCCAGCCCATGGCTCCTCCGCCCAACGATGCACAGCTCGATGCGAAGCCCGTGGACCCGCCGGCTGCGCGCAAGCTTTCCAACCTGGCGCTGTTGTGGGGATATGCGCACGCCTATCCCGGCCATCTGTCTGCTGCGCTGATTGCGCTGATGGTTGCGGCGGGCGCGACGCTGGCCATTCCGCAGGGTTTCAAGCAGGTGGTGGACAAGGGTTTCGGCGCCGGCGACAGCGCCGATATTGCCCCGTACTTCTGGTGGCTGCTGGCCATCGTGCTGGTAATGGGGCTGGCGACAGCGGTTCGTTTTTATTATGTCAGCTGGCTTGGCGAACGTGTTGTCGCTGATCTGCGGCAAGAGGTGCAGTCCCACCTGTTGCAACTGGATACCGGCTTTTTCGAGCTTAACCGCCCATCGGAAATCGCATCCCGGCTGACGGCGGACACGAGCATCCTTGAACAGGTGGTCGCTTCGTCCGCTTCGATCGCGTTGCGAAATATCTTCATGGGTTTTGGTGGCGTTGCCTATCTTTTCTATCTCTCTCCCAAGCTCACGGGGCTGATGCTGGTCGTCATCCCACTGGTGATCCTGCCCATCGTGTTCATGGGCCGGAAGGTGCGGGCGCTTTCCCGCGTCAGCCAGGACCGGGTGGCTGATGTCGGTTCCATGGTGTCGGAGGTGTTGCGCGCCATCAAGGTGGTGCAGGCATTCGGGGCGGAGGAGCGGGAAGCGAAGCGATTCTCGGTCGCTGCGCAAGAGGCGTTCGTGGCGGCGCGGCGACGAATTGTGGTGCGCGCGTTCATGACGGCGATTGTGATCACCATGATCTTCGGCGCGATCACGCTGGTTCTGTGGGAGGGCGCACGCGATGTGATTGCCGGCACCATGACGGGCGGGACCATCACGGCCTTCGTGCTGGCGGCGGCCATTGTTGCTGGCGCGTTCGGGGCACTGACTGAAGTCTATGGCGATTTCATGCGGGCGGCCGGGGCATCGGCGCGCATCCGTGACTTGCTGGCGGAAACGCCCGGCATAGTGGCACCTGATCGTCCGATCGCTTTGCCTGTGCCGGCCGAGGGCCGGCTTTCCTTTGCCGGAGTGGGCTTCCGCTACCCAAGCCGCCCCGACTTGCCCGCAATACGCGATTTCAACCTGGATATTGCGGCCGGCGAGCGGGTCGCGATTGTCGGGCCATCGGGCGCGGGCAAATCGACCTTGTTCCAGATGGTCCAGCGCTTTTATGATCCCGAAACCGGCGCGATCATGATGGATGGCGTGGATCTGCGAAACGCCGACCCCGCAGCAGTGCGGGCGCGGATTGCGATCGTACCGCAGGAGGCTGTGATTTTCGCTGCTACCGCACGGTCCAACATTCTCTATGGTCGTGCCGATGCGACCGAGGCCGATGTGTGGGCGGCGGCGGAAGCGGCCAATGCGGCGGATTTCCTTCGCGCGCTACCGCAGGGGCTGGACAGTGACATGGGGGAGGGCGGATCGCGCCTTTCGGGCGGGCAGCGGCAGCGGCTCGCGATTGCCCGAGCGCTGCTGAAAGATGCGCCAATCCTGTTGCTGGACGAAGCCACCTCTGCGCTGGACGCCGAAAGTGAGCGACTGGTGCAAGATGCGCTCGAGCGGCTTATGCGCAACCGCACAAGCCTGGTGATCGCGCACCGGCTGGCGACGGTGCGGGACGCCGACCGGATTGTGGTGATGGAAGAAGGGCGGATCGTCGAACAGGGCCGCCATGCCGAACTGGTAGCGCGTGACGGCCTTTATGCCCGGCTGGCGCGGCTGCAGTTCGAGGATTCCTGAGACGAAAAAGGCGCCCCTTTCGGGAGCGCCCTTTCCTGTTACGCTTTTCCGATCAGGCTGTGACGTTGGCGACCGATGCGGTGCGGCGACGTGCAGCAGCGCCCACGAGGCCGAAACCCACGATCAGCATGGCCCATGTGGCGGGCTCCGGGATGGCGGCCATGTCGAGACGGACACCCAGGCCGGCTGGAATGCCGCCTTCGCCAAGGCCGGTGATCGAGAAGCTGTAGGTTCCCGGACCGACGTTCACGGCGACTTTGCTGTAGGCTGCGTTAAGCCAAGCTGGTCCGAAAGAGCCGGCTGCCTGAATGTCCGTAACATTACCTGCATAGAAGCTGGTCACGGCATTGATGTCGCCCGAAAGGATGAAAATGTCGCCGTCGTTGAAAGCGTCGGTGACGCTCAGGATCGAGCTCCGGCTGACGGTGAAAGTCCAGACCGATTTATCGGTGGGCTCACCTGCCACGGAGAGTTCGTCATCCTGCCAGCCTGTGTCTGCAACGAGAACGGCGGCGGCTGACGGTGCTGCAACGGCGGCTATAAGGCCGGCTATCATCCATGCTGGTTTCATGATTCCTGTCCCCACTGTTCGGTTGACCAAAAAGGTCAGGACAATGGCGGCAAACATCATGCCAAGTTTGGGTAGACAGCTTATATCAATCAAATCATATGGATAAAGAAAGCTTCTTCTGCGTAGGTCAGAATATGTGCAAAGATTCTTTACACTGCGTACAAAATTGACCAATTTTATCTAGTGGGAACGATCGAGCGATGTCGATCGCAATTCACGGTCTCCTCAGCAAAGGGGGGCACGAGATGTCTCGCGCCCCCTTTTGCTGGATACATGCCGCATATCCTAATCGTAAGCTTCATTGCCCACAAAGCCCATCTTCGAGATGCCGGCACGCTGTGCCGATGCCATCACCTGGTTGACGACTTCATACCTCGCAAGCTGGTCGGGCTTGAGCCGAAGTTCCGGCTGGGCTGCGCCATCGATGGAACCGATCTGGCGAAGATAGCCGTCGAGCTGCTGAAGCGTGACTTCCTGATCGTTCCAGTAGATCGTGTTCAGGAAGTCAATGTTGATCTGATTGAAATCGGGCTTGATATCCTGCGGCAAGTTGGTTGGCGGCGGAAGATCCAGCTTGGTCGCATGTGTCTGGATCGGGATGGTGATGATGAACATGATGATCAGAACCAGTAGCACATCGATCAGCGGCACGACGTTCATGTCGCGTTTCGGCTGTTCGTCCTGGCTCGTCTCTTTTACGGATATACCCATCTTAATCTTGCTCCTGGCCTAGCGGCGAGTGACTGTTCCGGCCGGTGGCTCCGAGATGAACCCGATCTTCTGGTAGCCTGCGCGCTGCATCGCAAAGATTGCTCCACCGATGCAGCGATACTCCGTGTCTGCGTCACCCCGGATGTGAACCTCAGGGAGTTCGATGAGCGCACCTGCCGCCTTTTGCCGTTCGACTTCCGCCAACAGATAGGTAGCGCCTCGGTCCCGGAGAGCTGCGGTCGATTCCATCCTTGAGAGGCCCCAGAAGATGTCGCAGTTCGTGTCAACCGACAGGGGCACATTCTCGGGTTTGGTCACGGTCGGGATATTGACAACCTGCGGCAATGCCACAGGCACCGTCTGGATCACGACAGGAACGGTGATGAGGAAGATGATGAGAAGGACCAACATGATGTCAATAAGAGGGACGGTGTTGATCTCGTCCATCAAGCCGCCTTCTTCCTGTTCACCGACACTGATGCCCATACAATAATTCCTTCAGATACCTAGACGTCGGTGCTGGTTCAGTTGGTGACCGGTTTGTTGGTGACCGGGGCGGCTGGAGCAGCAGCAACAGGGCGTGCAATCCGCGCTCCCGACAGAAGGTAGCCATGGACGTCGGCTGCAAAGGTGTTCAGCTTTTCCATGATTGCCTTGTTGCGGCCTGCGAGGAAGTTGTAGCCGAGCACCGCCGGGACGGCGACGGCAAGACCAAGGGCTGTCATGATCAGTGCTTCACCGACCGGGCCGGCAACCTTGTCGATCGAAGCCTGGCCGGCGATGCCGATGTTCACAAGGGCGCGGTAGATCCCGATGACGGTTCCGAGCAGCCCGATGAACGGCGCGGTCGCACCGACGGACGCAAGGAATGCGAGGCCGGAGCTAAGCTTGGAGCTGATGAGCCCAGTTGAGCGGTTCAGGCTCATCGAAACCCATTCATGCTGGTCGATTTCGTCGGTAAGCTTGCCTTCGTGGTGATCGAAGGAGCGAAGGCCATCTTCCGCAATCTGGCGGAACGCTGAGTTCTTCTCGAGCTTGCCGGCGCCTTCCTTGAGGCTGGGTGCCGACCAGACCTTCTTTTCAACATCAGGCACTTCCCGCAGCATCTTGCGCTGCTCGAACGTTTTCGTGAAAATGATGTACCACGACGCGATGGACATGATGGTCAGGATCAGGAAAAGCGCCCAGGCGACGGGTCCACCCTGCTCTAGTGCTGCCCAGAAGCCATATGGGTTTTCGGTGACGACCTCACTGTTCATATAAATTTCCTTTGACTGAAGCGCTGATATATCGATTGGAATTCAAGTGGTTGCGTTTTTGTCAGCCCGGCTTACCGCCGGCCCTCCTGGAGTTGCCAGCGATAATTTCTGGTGATCGTGGCCTCTACTGGCTGACCATTTTCTGTGGCAGGTCTGAAGCGCCAACGCCGTTCGGCAATCTGGCAGGCGCGCTCGTCGAGACGCGGGAAGCCACTGGCTCGGACAATTGTGCAGTTGCTTACACGGCCGTCCGTGCCGATCGTTACGCGAACGCCTGTGACGCCTTCTTCCCCGGCGCGGCGTGACGCGTCCGGATAATCATCTTCCGAGACCGCAAAGGTTCTGGCAACCGGCACCGGTGCTGTGCCCTTGATGACAGGCGGCGGCGCGGGTGGAGCCGGAGGCGCCGGGGGCGCAACCCGCGGTGGTTCGGGCGTTGCGATGGTGCTTTGTGCGGAGATCGTCAGCGGCGGTGGCGCAGACGTTTCGATCAACACGTCGGGCGGTGGCACATAGGGCGGAATATCTTCGAGTTTGGGCGGCGGGGGCGGAGCCTCCTCAGGAGGAGGGGCCGCCTCTTCGATGTTCACTGCCTCTAGCGGCCCGGTAATCACCTTGACGGCTTTCACAGCAAGCCCTGAAATCAGCGCATAGGCCAAAAGGGCGTGCAGGAGGCCAACCGCGATGATCGCGTTGAGCCTGTTCTTGCTGATGCCATCCTGCTGCAGATACGACATAGGCTGCTTGCCACTCCCTCATATGGCAGCCGGATCGGCTGCATACTATCACTGTCTGATCCGGGCGCTGCCGTACACAGCATCCCGCACCTGTCGAAACCTGGCCCTCCGGCCCAAATCTTCCCCGTTCTGCTCAGCGTTCCTCGGTACGCCTGCTTCCGGGTCCCTGCCACGCCGAATGCTTGCACCCTTGCGGCATTCCAACGTCTATTCATCGACCGGCCGGGTTTCGTTCCGCGAGACACGGTCCGAATCGGACAAGCCCCCTTACCGGCTGATATCCGGGTGCCGCAACCTGAATGTTGCCACATTCTCACCTAAGTACGATACAAGCCAGCATCACAGGCCAGCATCGATTTTCCAGAACGTGGCAGGCAATCCGGCCAGAGCGCGTTCGGATCGCAGCCAACCTATGTTTTGATAGGGCGCACCCCTATCAGCCGCAACCGTTTTTCGTGTAGGTCCCCGTGTCGTGGCAGTTTTGGCAGACATTCGATGCGCGGCACAAACGGTGCGTTCGGCTGGTTTTCTGCTTGTTGCGCTGTTGGGTTGCACGCCAGCCGCAGTGGCAGGCCCGCTTTCGTGGACCGATCTTGCCGATCTTGCCCTCGCAAGCCCGGTGGTGCTTTCCGCAACGATCCGGAAAGCCGATCGGCTTGGTCGGAAGGATGCCCCGGATGTTGCCGCGGGCGAAGCCCGTGTGCTCGTGCGTGCCGACCTTGTTGCCGCTTTGAAAGCACCGACACTGCTTCCCGCCGGTGCCGCCTGGATTTGGCAGGGACCGGTCGATGCGCGCGGCCGACCTCCGTTTGGAAAGGCTGCACCGGTGATGGTGTTTGCAGCCTTGCTTTCAGGGGGTGGCGATCCGGCTGTCCAGGCGTTGCGGCTGGTCTCTCCGCACGGGCAGCAACCTTTCACCGCACAGAGCGAGGCGGCCGTTCGGGACATCCTCTCCCAGGCCATCCGGCCGGGTGCCGGGGGGTTGATGGTGACCGGGGTCAGCGACGGTTTCCGGAGCGCGGGAGACATTGCGGATTCGTCGGAGAGCCAGTTCTTTCTGGCAACGGAAGGCGGCAAGCCCATGACCTTGATTGTCCGTCGGGCGCCCGGGACAGCCGCTATCGTGCGGGTTGCAACCGATGAATTTGTTGATCGTGCGGCGCCCGTTCAACCGTCTACACTCTTGTGGCGCGGCCTTGCATGCGGGCTGCCAGACGCACTTCCGCCAAGGCTGGCTGAAAATCCCGAACTTGCAGCGGACTATGCTCTAGCCCGTGAGTCGATAGGCCTATGTGGTCGGACGGTTTCACCGCCGCGCTGACGTTGAACCCCGCTCCTAACGGATGTTCCGCCAGCGGGGTGGTCAGCCAATGGATATCGGGCCAGGCAAGCCGTGGTCGACGATCCGTGAACAGGTTTTGTTGAGCCGGGCTATGGTGCGGAGCATTCCGCATGTTGGTCTGCCCTAGTAGCTCGATACTATGACCCCGATGGCCTTGGCGTCGGGATACACGTCCGGCTTGCGCAGCATGACCTTCAACGAGGTCACGCCGGTCTTGGCGGCAACCATGTCGTAGATTTTCTGCGCCAGCGTTTCTTGCAGGTTGAACCGCCGGCTGGCGACCAGTTCCTTGATTCCATCGCGGATGAAATTGTAATCCCACGCGTCCTGCTTGGTATCGTCCTGGGGCCAATGGGCGAGGTCGACACCGACCTCCACGTCTATCAACAACCGTTGCGGGGTTCCGATTTCAAAATCGAAGAAGCCGATGTCTGCATCGACGCACAGGTCTGCGAGGATGATCCTGTGGCTGCGCACGGCCGGCAGGGGTTGCCGGCTCTCCGAGATTGGAATGACTGTCATGACCCTGCCAGAAAAGAGACGTCGCGCGTGAGCGCAAGGAAGCGCTGGCCCGAATCCAGCGTGAGCGTTTGCCCTGTAATGGTCGGCGTGCGCAGAAGATAGAGGAGCGCGCCCACAAGGTGATCAACTTCGACGCCACGACCAAGCACGTTCAGTGTGTGGGCGGATTCGAAAACACCGCGGCTGGCAGGCCCCCAGCCCAGTGTGACAGCCGGGGCAATGGCATTCACGCGGATTCGCGGCGCAAGCGCGCGGGCCGCCATCTCCGTCACGCCGGCAAGGCCGACCTTGGAAACGGTGTAGCTGAAATAATCCGGGTTCATTGCATCGAGTTTTGCATCGCTGAGGTTGGCGATGAAGCCGCTGCGATCTGCCGGCAGGCGGGCTGCCATTGACTGGATCAACTGGGCCGGCGCGCGGAGGTTCACGGCAAGATGGCGATCCCACAGATCCGTTCCGAAATCGGCCAGCTGATCAATTTCGAACAATGAGGCATTGTTCACCAGGACAGACGGTGCGCCGGGCAATGCGGACAAAATCCTCTCGCCAACGTCGGGCTCCGCGAGATCGGCCTGAACAACCAGCGGCGTGGGAGCGCCGGTTGCGGCGATCTCGGCGGCGAGCGTGTCGGCTTCGGTACCGGACCGGTTGCAGTGGATGACAAGCCGGAAGCCCTCGGCGGCCAGTGCGCGAACGAATGCGGCACCGATTCGCTTCGCGCCCCCGGTGACGAGGGCGAGCGGGGGCGCGCCATCCGGCGCGCGGAATTCGGATGGGACAGGCATGGGCACCAGCTTTAAGCCTTTGCATTTGCCTGCACTAGGGGGCTGAGGCTAGACGGACGAAATGCCACTGTTCACGCAAAGCAAGCCGTCACCATCGCCAGCGGGCAATGGGCCCAGCGAGGACAAGGGCTCGGGCCCGCCCGACATGTTCCTTGGCGAGGACGGCGAGCTGCTGTCGTTCCCGCAGCAGGCCGAGGAGCTGACGCGCGAATTGTACGTCTGGCTTCGGACCGATAGCCTGGGTGCCCTTGCCGGTGTGGCGATCGGGGTCGGGCTGTATTTTCTGCTCGTGCTGGCGCGTGGATGGTTTCGCCGCCGGCTGTCGAAACATGCCAATTCCGGAAACTGGGGTTGGGTCGCTTTGAGGGTGGTTGCGCGTACCCGGAGCGTTTTTCTGGTCATGGCGTCTGCTGCCAGCGTGGCCCGCATATTCGAAGCGCCCGCTGCATGGTCCGGCCTGATCGCGTTTTTCTTCACGATTGCGGCTGCCGTCCAGGGGGCATTCTGGGCGCGCGAGTTCCTGGTCGCGCTGGTCGAACGCAAGGCCGTCGGGCGCGAGGCGGATTCCACGATGTCCTCGGCGGTGGGGGTGCTCACCGTTCTCATCAACGTCGTTGTCTGGGCCATCGCTGCGATAATCCTGCTCGACAACCTCGGGGTGAATGTGACCGGTCTAGTCGCCGGCCTCGGTATCGGCGGCATTGCGATCGGCCTTGCAGCACAGGGCATTTTTTCGGATCTGTTCGCCGCCCTGTCCATCTTGCTGGACCAGCCGTTCAAGAAGGGTGACGCCATTCAGGTGGGCGGGCCGCTAGGCGTGATCGGCGTTGTCGACCGTATCGGGCTGAAGACCACGCGCCTTCGTGCGCTTTCGGGCGAGATCGTGATCTTGTCCAATGCCAATATGCTGAACCAGCAGATCAACAACTTTGCGGCGTTCGAGGATCGACGGGTCGTGATGCCCATCCAGCTGATCTACCAGACCCACCCCGACATCCTTGACAGTATCCCCGCAGAGTTGCGGCGCATCGTGGACTCGGTTCCGAATTGCCGGTTCGATCGGGCGCATTTCACCCAGTTCAACACATCCTCGCTGGACTACGAGCTGGTTTTCTTCGTCGACCAGCCCGGTGTGGAGGAGATGATGGATGCCCGCCAGGCGGTGGGGTTGGCAATCCTGCGGCGGTTCCGCGCTCTGGACGTGGACTTCGCGTTCCCCGCGCAGACCAGCTATCTGGCCGGGCCGGACGGGCGGATAGTCGACCCGCGTCAGGAGGATGACGGTAAAGCAGGGCAGCCTCCGCATCTTGGCACAAAGCGCAAGTCGCAGCCGAATCCGGGCGGGACCATAAAACTGACTGAATAGCGGGCGGCGGCGGCGGGTTGCGCAGTCCATGCTGCGAAGTCTAGGACGCCGTGCAACATCCGGGAGGAACGACCATGGGCCGAGCATTGCCTGTTGCAGACTATCTGGCACTCAAGGGAGCGGACCTTGGTGTTTCGGCGTGGATTGAAGTCGACCAGGCGCGCATCGATGCGTTTGCCGAAGTGACAGGAGACCATCAGTTCATCCATGTGAACCCCGAGCTTGCGAGGCAGACGCCTTTCGGGACGACGATCGCGCATGGCTATCTGACGCTCTCCTTGCTGTCGCGCATGGCTTATGACGTGATGCCCGGCATCGCTGGAACGAAGATGGGGGTGAATTACGGGCTCAATTCGTTAAGGTTCCTGGCGCCAGTAAAGAGCGGCAAGCGCGTTCGCGGTGCGTTCAGGATGGCCGACGTGACCGAGCGCTCGCCGGGGGTCATCCAGTCCACGGTGGAAGTGAGAGTGGAGATCGAGGGCGAGGAAAAGCCGGCGCTCGCGGCTGAATGGGTAACACTGGCCTATATCTAGGACGCAGACATTGTGGCGTTCAGGCATCTGGGCCAGCCAGGCGTGCCTGAATTTGTTTCATCGGGAGAATGACCATGCGTGATGCCGTAATCGTTTCCACCGCACGTACACCGCTGGGCAAGGCGCACCGCGGCGCCTTCAACGCAACTGCCACCCCGACGCTGGCGAGCCATGCCCTGAGGGCAGCAGTCGAGCGCGCCAAGCTGGATGGCCCGGAAATCGATGACGTCGTCATGGGCTGCGTGCTGACCCAGGGTACTGCCGGCGGGAATATCGGTCGGACGGCGGCGCTTCGCGCAGGATTGCCGGTTTCTGTCAGTGCGCAGACGATCGACCGGCAGTGCTCGTCCGGCCTGATGGCGATTGCGACTGCTGCCAAACAGATCATCGTGGACGGCATGCAGATCGTTGTTGGAGCAGGGGTGGACTCGATCTCTTCGGTTCAGACGGACAAGTTCCGGATGGAAGCGGACATGGAACTGGTTGCCATGCACCCGGACATCTACATGCCGATGATCGACACTGCCGAGATCGTTGCCAGGCGCTACAGTGTGAGCCGCGACCGGCAGGATGAATATGCCTTCCAGTCACAGATGCGGACGGCTACTGCCCAGCACGCCGGCAAATTCGACGACGAGATCGTGCCGGTGACGGCCACGATGCGGATGGTCGACAAGGAAACCAAACAGGTTTCCGAGCATGTTGTGACGCTCAGCAAGGACGAAGGCAACCGGCCGGAAACGACGCTGGAAGGGTTGAAGGGCCTGCAGCCCGTTCGTGGCCCCGGCATGACCGTGACGGCCGGTAACGCAAGCCAGCTTTCCGACGGCGCCTCTGCTGCTGTGCTGATGGAAGCCGGCGAAGCGTCCCGGCGGGGCCTTGCGCCGCTTGGGCGCTATGTCGGGATGGCAGTCGCGGGGTTGGAGCCTGATGAGATGGGCATCGGGCCGATTTATGCGGTGCCGAAGCTGTTGAAGACGAACGGCCTGACGATGGACGACATCGGGCTGTGGGAGCTTAACGAGGCCTTTGCAGTGCAGGTGCTGTATTCGGCGGATGTTCTGGGGATTCCGATGGACAAGCTGAACGTGAATGGCGGGGCGATTTCGATCGGGCATCCGTTCGGCATGTCTGGTGCACGTCTCGTCGGCCATGCGCTGATCGAGGGGAAACGTCGGGGCGTGAAGCATGTTGTCGTTACCATGTGTATCGGCGGCGGCATGGGCGCTGCGGGACTCTTCGAGGTGCTTTGATTTCGCCCCATATGGGGCACGCTGGGCGCATCGGGGGGTTGGAAGCTGGGGATTGTTCCCTAGCTATGATGGGAGGCCCGGCAGGTGCGCCGGCAGGCAATGAAAGGTTCGGCAATGGCTACAACAGGCAAGACGATCACCGATGTGGCGGACGATATCGCCGGCAAGGCAGCGCAAACTTCGCGATCCGCAAGGGCCGCTGCATCCGACATGATTGTCGAAGTGAAGGAAGATGTTTCTGTGCTTGCAGGCAAGGCCGGCAACAGCGCGAAATCTGCTGCCGGGTCCGGCAAGGACATGGCGGCCGACGCGGTCCATGGCCTGGCTGATGCTGCGCGCCAGATGGCCGGCAAGCTTGAGGATGGAAAACCCGACGGCGGCACTGCCAAGGCGGCCGAATATGCCCGCAAGGCGGCTGATGGCATGGACCGCTTCTCGACCAGGTTGCGCGAGAAAGAGATTGAGGAGATCGCTTCCGACGCGCGCAATGTGGTGCGGCAGAATCCGGCTATTGCCGTGGGGGCAGCAGCACTGATCGGGTTTGCCCTGGCGCGGTTCCTGAAAGGCAACGGGTCTGGTGACAGCCGAGGCTGACTCCACGGACAAGGTTCGGGAGGCGATGGGCGACCGGCGGTCGCTCATCGACACCTGGACCGAGGTCGTCGCCGACGCGAGCGGGCTGGTCCGGGCCGAAGCCCGGCTGGCGCGCGTGGAGACGGCTACCAATCTGCGGGCGTTGGTTCGCAGTTCCGTCACCATCCTTCTCGGGCTGGTACTGACCATGGTCGCGGTCACTTTTTTTTCGGTTGCGGCTGTTGTGGGGCTCGCATCGTTCATCGGGCTGGGCTGGGCGCTGGTGTCCGTGGCTGCGTCGTGCGTCGCGCTGGGTGTCGTGCTCATTCTGCTGGGGCAAGCGAGGATGGGATTGCTCAAGATTCTTCCAGACCAGTCAATTCGACGCGTGTCTGCCGATTTGCATCGCCTGTCTTTACGCGGACGGGCTATGATGACGAGCGCAGGGGATCCGGTTTCGAAAGCTCAGGGTTCGGAGCCAAATCAGCCAGGGTCAGGTCATCCTGAGCATGTACGAAGCGGGGGTAACCATGAAACGCCTTGATGGGAATGGTCTGGAGAGCCCGGTCGAGCTTGTGGAAGCCGAAGCCGGCGCCCGCCGCGAACGCCTTGCGGACAATCTGGATGCTCTATCCGGGCGGATGACGTTCAGCAATCTGGTGCAGGAGGCCAAGGATGCCGTGTGGAAAGATGTCGACCGGATGGTGGATGATATGCTGAGCATCGGTGAAGATCTGATTAAAGACAGTTTTGGCTGGGCGAAGGATCACCAGCGCTCCGTGATCGGCGGCTCCGTTACTGCGCTGCTTGTGGGTGGTGCGATGTGGTATGCTGCGCGCAAGAAAACCGTTCCGCTATTTGCGGCTTATGACATGGAGGATTCCTATATGACGACCGAAACCGAAGAGACGCTTGCCGCCAAGGCATCCGGTGCCTGGAGCAAGGTGAAGGATGAGGCCCAGCATGTGGGCGACAAGGCGGGCGAGGCTTATTTTTCGGCCCGCTCGAAAGCGGCCGAGCTTTCGGATGCAGCTCGGGAGCGCGCCGCCCATGCCGCAGATGTCGCCCGGGATCGTGCGCATGATGCAGCCGAGGCCGCGCGGGAGGCTGCCGAAAAGGCTCGTGAAGCTGCCGGCGAGGCACGGCGCTGGGCCGTCAAGCAGCCGCAGGAAAACCCTGCAACCGTTATTCTGGGTGCGCTGGCGGCCGGTATCCTGATCGGGGTACTGCTTCCTTCAGGCCGACGCGAACGCGACTAACATTACGTGGGGGCTGTTCAGTCCCTGGAAAGCCTACATATTCTAGGTGGTTACAACACGGCGCCGGGGGACCGGCGCCGTTTGCCGTAAGCGTTCCATCGGGATGCCGGGCGGCTCGTATATCAGGAGCAAGACCCTTGAAGATCATGATGTCCGCTGCAGCCATCGCGCTCGCCACTGCCACCTTGGTTGCGGCTGTGCCCGCTGCTGCTGAGCAAGCGTCCGCAGCGGTTGCCACCCCCGGGCAACAGAAGGCCGCAGCCGACTTTATCGATCGCATCGCAGCCGATGCGTTTGCCGTGCTGCGCGACAAAAGCCTTTCGCGAGACGCTGCACGCACGAAGTTCCGCACATTGCTGCGGGCCAACTTTGCCATCGATGAAGCGGGTTTGCGCTTGATCCGGCGCTACCGCGCACCGAACAGCCCGATCAAATTAACCCCAAAGCAGATCGATGCCTATCGCGCTGCCCTCCCGGACTTCCTGGTGAACACTTATTCCGACAGGCTTTATGACTTTGCTTCGGCAAAGGTATCCGTCGTTCGCACCGCGCCGCGCGGCAGCCGTGGGGACGTGGACGTGTACACCCGAATAACCGATCCCAAGGGGGGAAAGCCCATCGATGCGATCTGGCAGGTAAAGCCGGGCGGCACGCCGCTTATCGCCAACATCACCGTCAACGGCGTGAACGTGGCGCTGACCCAGGAGGCGGATTTTTCCGCTTTTATCGGGAAGAACGGGTTCGATGCGCTGGTGGACTTCATGCGCAAGGCGAAATAGAAGCCCGGGCATGACAGCCCAAACCGACGACGTCGATCTTTCGCGCGCAGCCTTCGTCCACCCGTCCGCAGCCGTTTATGGCAAGGTGCGGGCGGGAGAGGGCGCGTCCATCTGGTGCAATGCCGTGATCCGTTCCGAAGCCGCGCATGTGGACATCGGCGATTTCACGAATATCCAGGATTTCGTGATGATCCACACCGATCCCGGCCAGCCGGTGATCATCGGATCGCACTGCTCGATCACGCATCATGCGACCATCCACGGCAGTATCATCGGAAACAATGTGCTCGTGGGGATCAACGCCACTATCTACGGCGGTTCGGTCATCGGCGACAATTCGATCATTGGCCAGCACGCCTATGTGAAGGACGGAACGGTCGTTCCGCCGAATTCGGTGGTTGTAGGATCGCCGGCAAGGGTGATCCGCACGGTGAACAGCTGGATGGCGAACCGGATGAATGCGATGTTCTACCATAGAAATGCCCAGGCCTATGCGAGGGGCGATCACCGCGCCTGGGAGGGCCCGGAGTTCGACATCTGGGTGAAGGAGACACTCGCCCGGCTGGCCGAAGAGTTCAAGACGATGGAGACCGAGGTTTGAGCAAGCTGCACCTGGTTTTCGGTGGACGCGTGAAAGACCCCCGAGGCCTTGAGTTCGAGGACCCGGACGGCCTGCACATCGTGGGCATCTATCCCGACTATGCCGCAGCCGAAGCGGCCTGGCGCGGAGAAGCCCAGCGCACGGTTGATGACGCCGCCATGAAATATGTGGTGGTGCACCTCCACCGGCTGTTGCAGCCGGAGGGAGCGGCCGAGCTCCGCTAGAGCCAGTCTCGTTCTGACTGCATCAGATCGCCCGCTCTCTCCCCTTGTTTTTCCGAATGGGTTTCCGATGCAGATGATTCCACCTGATCGGTCCATGCATTGATACCAAGGCTTGACGCAGAAGACTCATCGCGTTCGGCCTGGCGGCCGGCGCGCTATCGCGCTTGCGGCGTGCCGCCGTTCACGATGGGTTATCATCAACGGGACGTGGTATAACGGTTCAGCAGCCCTTCCAGACGGGTGCACGCTTCTCCAGGAAGGCGACAGGGCCTTCCTTCGCGTCCTGGCTGGAGAAGACCAGTGCCGACGTCTTGCGGCTGACCTGCCACAGTTCCGATTCGGGGTGATCAAAGCTCATCCGCGCTACTTTAAGGCTTTCGCGCACACTGAGCGGTGCGTTCACGCTGATTGCCTTGGCGAGTGCGATGGCCTCGTCCATCACCTTGTCGGCTGTGGTCAGGCGGTTGACGAGGCCCAGCGAATAGGCGCGCGGAGCATCGATCGGATCGCCTGTTGCGATAAGTTCATAAGCGATGGCGGCAGGCAGCCGGCGTGTGAGGCGGAAGACGCCACCGGCGCCCGCAAAGAGGCCCCGTTTCACTTCGGGAAGACCAAATCGCGCATTGTCCGAAGCGACGATCATGTCGCACGATAGCGCGAGCTCGCATCCGCCGGCCAGAGCGGGCGCAGCGACCGCCGCGACCCAGGGCTTTTCCCGCTTTGCTGTGGCAAGGCCGCCAAAGCCGCCATCGGGTGTGCTGAGCAAGTGCCCGCGGCCCTTCGAGATTTCGGACAGATCAGCGCCTGCGCAAAAGGCGCCGTCCGCCGTGGAGGCCAAAATCACCACGCGGATCTCCGGGTCGCGTTCGGTTTCCTTCACGATCCAGTCCATCGCGCTCGCGACATCGCCGTTGACCGCGTTGCGCTTGTCGGGCCTGTTCAGCCGGACGAGCCCGATATGGCCTTCGACCACCTCGTAAAGCACGTCCCGGCCAACGGATTCAGGCTTGTCAGACATGGTAATCTCTCCGGATATGTGGAATTTTCGCGATGGTCGGGGCGTGTCAGGCGGCGGATTTCCAGTGGCAGTGGAAGCCGCCGGGCACGCGGGCGGGCATGTGGACGCGCGCGACCGGGCCTGCCGAAACGTTGCGGGCATCGGTGACGGCCAGGAAACTTTCGTTGGCAAGGCTGTCCCACACCAGATTCAGCAGCCAGCCTTCTCCTTCGGCCGGCCCGGTGGCAACGAACACCGGTTCACCGCAGAATGCGCCGTCGCCGAAGCTGTATTCGTCTCGCGTGCCGCGTTCCACATCGATGGTGGCGATGCTGTCGAACCCGTCGATTCGGCCGGTGCTCGGTCTCGCCGTGCCGTTCACGAAGGCGTAGCGGTATCGCTTGCCCTGCAGCCGGTCGTCAATTCGCGGGAATTGCAAGTCGAGCCCGTCGATTTGCTCTTCCCGGAAAGCGCCGTTGTGCCCGATCCGCCAGCGCTTCAAAGTGAAGCGGCTTTCCTGCGGATCCGGCAAGGTTCCGTCTGCTGCAGGCATGAGCGGTGCCCGCCTCGAGCCGGCCACGTCGATCACGACATCATCACCATCGTCGAAGCTGTTGGCGATGTGGAACATGAATGTGGGGTCGGTTTCGACCCAGCGGACGTCACTGCCGCCGGCACCACCCTTGGCCATGACACCGAAGTGAGACGCGCGATCGCTTTCCCATGCCGCCACCGGCTTGCCCTGCATCGCCCGCTCCATCGAGACGACGACAGGGAGGCAGGGGAACACGACGTGGCGATCGGTCAGTGCAAAATCATGCATCATGGAAGCATAGGGCTGGTCCAGCCAGGCAACGTGTTTCGGCCGCCCGGCTGCATCGATGATGTTGTAGCGGACGGCAGTGCTTCCGGGACCCTTCGCGGAGTAGCCGAAAGCGTGCATCGCACCGTCAGACGGGTCGATCTTGGGGTGGGCGGTGAACGGACCGGTGACCGTGTTCTCGAACGTCTCGTAGCCGCGCGTTTCCAGCGTAACCGGATCGAGCGCGGTGGGCGGACAGCCTTCCATCAAGGCGTAAAGCGCATCTCCGTGGGGCCAGATATGCGTGTTGGCAGTGTTATATTCCATCGGGCTGACGGAGGGGTCATTGAAACGCGGGTTGCCGAATACGCCGAACAGGCGCTTCCCGGCTGCGCGCTCCAGATCGAACTTGCGGGTGCGGACATACCGGTTTCGCATGGATGCGCGCCCGTCATCGAACCGGATGGCATAGATCATGCCGTCTCCATCGAACACATGATAGCGATCGTCGGTGTGGGGGGGATGCTGGGGGTCAGGCCCGTTGCGATAGAAAGTCCCCGCGAGATCGGCTGGGATCGTGCCTTCGACAACGAGATCGGCGGCCTCCATCTCGGCGCCGAAGGGGCGGTAGTAGCCCTTCAGATAGGGATGATCCGGGAATGATAAGGACATTGGGTCTTGCTCCTTGGCTGTCAGGCGTCGCGGGCCCAGCGCATGGGCGCCGGATCGAGCCGTTCGAGAATGTAGAGGCTGCCGTAGGCGCCGCGGGCCAGGCGGAAGCCATCATCGAGGTAGGTGATTTCGGACTTCATCGATGCGACACGTGCGCCACCTGCCGGAAGGCGGACGGGCGCGCATGGCCCGATGACGAGCGCTTCAGAATAGCGGATATCGAGATGGCCATCGCCTTCGACTTCGTACGCGCCCACCATTGCCTGGATGCCGGGGCTGCCATCATCGAACAGAAAATGGATGACATTGTCGTAGAGGCCGGTCGCCGGGTCGATCTCGTTATAAAGCTCGACGACTTCCACCGGCGTTGCGGGCAGGATATTGATGCTGAGCTGGGCGAGCGTGGTGCGGCGCTGAAGATCGAAGTTCGAATAGAGCAGTCGCCACCGCCCGCGCAGCAGGCTGGACGCCCGGGCTGGTTCTTCTGTCGGGTTCATGCCCTCCAGCTCGGCTGCCAGGGCCCTGATACGGGCGATATCCCCCGGCGAGGCCCTAAAGCCGACTTCTGTCGCCGCCCCAAGGGCTGCGAGATCCTGTTTGATGGCTGAAGCGTGACGCATTGATCAAGATGGCACTGATCAGCCCGATCAAGTCAACCTGACGGTCCGGCGAGGGTCCTGGGCTTTCAGGTAAAGGTCAGCGCGATTTTGCCGACATGGCCACTCGATTCCATCAGTCGGTGAGCATCATCTGCCTGTTCCAGCGGAAAGGTCCTGAACAGGTGGGGCTTCAGACTGTTGTCTGCAAAGAGCGGCCAGATGGTCTTCAGAAGGGCCTTGGCGATGGCGCCCTTTTCGGCGACACTGCGGGGCCTGAGAAGGGAGCCAGTGAGGACCAGGCGCTTGCGCATCACCAGTGCGAGATCGAGTTCGGCGCGGCCCCCTTTCTGGAAGGCGATGGACACGTGCCGACCGCCGATGCCCAGGCAAGCGAGATTGCGGGGGATATAGTCCCCACCGACCATGTCGAGCACGATGTCCACGCCTTTGCCGCCGGTGAGGTCCCGCACCTCGGGCGCGAAGTCTCCGTCGTTGTAGTTGAGCGCGTGGGTTGCGCCCAGCGCCTTGGCGGCGGCGCACTTGGAGTCGGAGCCGCAGGTGACGATGATGGACAAGCCCATCACGCGGGCGAGATCGATCGCCGTGGTGCCGATACCGGATGTGCCGCCGTGCACCAGCAGGCTTTCACCGTTTCTGGCGCCGGCCAGATCGATGAGATTGGCCCATACCGTGAACCAGGTTTCCGGAAGCGTCGCGGCTTCCTCGAATCGCATGCCGGGCGGGACGGGGAGGCACTGCAGGGCGGGCGCTGCGACATATTCGGCATAGCCGCCGCCCGCGACGAGCGCAGTGACAGGATCGCCGATCGCGATGGTTTCGACACCCTCTCCGACTGCGACGACTTCCCCTGCGGCTTCGAGACCCATGATCGTTGGCGCACCGGGTGGCATGGGATACCGGCCCAGCCTTTGCAGGATGTCGGGCCGGTTAACGCCGGCAGCGTGCACGCGGATGAGAACTTCGCCGGGGCCGGGCAGAGGCACGGGCCGTTCCGAGACGACGAGAACATCGGGGCCACCCGGAGCTTGCGGATCGATGGCGCGCATGGTGCTGGGAATTTCGGTCATGCCAGCCCCGTTGCTGCGCCGCGCGGGAAAGTGCAAGGCATGAGGCTTGAAGGAGCGCAGGACCATGGACGCGGAAGACCATTTGTCAAAACGCCCGGAAACTCTGCTGGCGCAACTTGTGCGCGAGGATCTGGACCGCTTGAGCGTTGACGAACTGGGCGCGCGAATTGAGGCGTTGGAGGCCGAAATCGTGCGGACGCGCGCCAAGAAAGACCAATCGAGCGCGTTCAAATCCGTTGCGGACAGCCTGTTCCGCAAATGAGCCTGCTTTGGCGCCTGATCCTGCGCGATCTTTCGCTGATGGCCGGCCGGCCCGGCGAATGGCTGATGCCAGTGCTGTTTTTCCTGCTGGTTGCGATCCTGCTTCCTTTTGCCATCGGGCCTGATGCGACGTTGCTGGCCAGGCTCGCGCCGGGCATTTTGTGGTTGGGGGCCTTGCTCGCAAGCCTGATGCCCGTGGCGACCCTGTTTTCGATCGATGCCGCTGACGGGACGCTGGACCAGCTGATGGTGCGCGGGGTGGCGACCGAAACGCTTGCGACGTCGCGGGTGCTGGCGCTCTGGATCGGTTTTGGCGGACCGCTGTTGGTTGCAGCTCCGCTGGCCGGGACGTTGCTGAACCTTGAGGTCGGCAAACTCCTGGTGTTGCTGCCGGGGTTGCTTGCCGGGGCGCTCGGGCTTTCGGCGCTGGGTGTTCTGGCTGCCAGCGTGACATTGGGTGCGCGGGGTGGCGGCGGGCTGGTGGCGCTGCTGGTTGTGCCGCTGGCGATTCCGATGCTCCTGTTCGGCAGCCGGCCGGACGAGGACGGTTCATTAGGCCTTGCGGTGGCTGCTGCGCTGCTGCTGGCTGCCGTTGCGCCTTTTGCGGCCGGTGCGGCACTTCGCGCATCCCGCAGCTGAGGTTTCTGTCGTTCCGGGCATGATGATCTGTTGGTTCGATAAATGGCTCCCCTGCGGCAAGTAGAAGGGCTGTAAGTGCCCGTTTCACCGTGCTAGGACGCAATAGACATGGCCGCATCAGACCTCCACGCGCTTGCCAATCCGTTGCGCTTCCAGCGCCTTGCTGTCGCTTTGACGCCATGGCTGCTGGTTTTGGGCATTGGATTTCTGGCTGTCGGAATCGGCATCGGGCTGTTTGTCGCCCCGCCGGACTATTTGCAGGGCGAAGTTGTTCGCATTATGTACATCCATGTGCCGGCGGCATGGTTTGCGCTGGGCGGGTACCTTGGCATGGCGATTGCTGCCCTGGCAGCGCTGGTGTGGAAGCATCCGCTTGCGGCGCTCTCGGTTCGTGCGATTGCCCCCGTGGGTGCAATGTTTGCTGCAATCTGCCTCATCACCGGCTCGATCTGGGGGCGGCCTACTTGGGGCACATGGTGGGTGTGGGACGGCAGGCTGACCTCCATGCTGGTGCTGTTCCTTTTGTACCTTGGCGTGATCGCCTTGTCCCATCTGCATGACGACAAGGCCAAGGGGCTGAAGATGGCGGGACTTCTCGCCATTGTCGGCACCATCAACCTGCCCATCATCAAATACAGCGTCGAATGGTGGAACACCCTGCACCAGCCGGCCTCGATCCGGATTTCTGGCAGTTCTTCCATTCACCCCGATATGCTGACACCGCTGATGCTGTCGGCTGTCGGGTTCCTGTTGCTGTTCGCCGGGATGATGTTCATCCGCATGCGAACGCTGATTGCCGAGCAGCGCGTTGAAGTGCGCGCGCTTCGCCGCGCAGCGCGGGCCGGCTGATCCGATGCCCCACCTGCCTTTCATCATCGCGGCTTATGCCATCACCATCCTCGGCCTTGGCGGAATGCTGGTTCTCGGCCTGAGGCGCATGCGCCGCGCCGAACGCGCACTTGACGGAGAGACATGATGGCAACGCCCAAACCCAAGAAACAGCGGCTGATGCTGGCGGGCTTTGCGGTTGTTGCGCTTGCCACCGCCGGTGTGATCGCGGCGTTCGCACTGCAAGACACCGCCGCCTATTTCAAGGCGCCGTCCGACCTTGCCGACGGTCCTCCCGGGCAGGGAGAGACCTTCCGGCTTGGCGGGTTGGTGAAGGCGGGCTCTGTTGCCCGGTCCGGTGATGGGCTGACGTTGACGTTCGTGGTGACGGACATTGCGGCCGATACACCCGTTTCCTATCGTGGGCTGGTGCCTGACCTGTTTCGCGAAGGGCAGGGTGTGATCGCGACCGGAAGCTTCACAAGCAGTGGCGGCCCTTTCGTGGCACGCGAATTGCTGGCCAAGCATGACGAGAACTACATGCCGCCCGAAGTTGCCCGTGCGCTGGAAAAGCAACCGGGGCATCCCATGAACAAGGCCAATGTGATGAAGGGTGGTGGCGCATGATTCCTGAACTGGGCCATTTTGCGCTCTGGCTGGCGGCTGCGGCTGCGCTATTGCAGTCGATTGCGCCGACGGTCGGCCTCTGGCGCAACCAGGACGCATTGTTCGGCCTCGCCGTCCCTGCCGCACTGGCGCAGGGTGTGTTCACGTTGCTCTCCTTTGCCGCGCTGACATGGGCGTTTGTCGTTTCGGATTTTTCGGTCGCGCTGGTTGCCACCAATAGCCACACGATGAAGCCGGACATGTATCTGTTCACAGGCGTGTGGGCGAACCACGAAGGTTCCTTGCTTCTGTGGGTTCTGGTGATGGCTCTTGCCGGAGCCGGTGTTGCGCTCGCACCTGCAACGCTGGGGCCGCGTTTTCGTGCCCGGGTGCTGTCGGTCCAGGGCCTTGTCGCGCTTGGTTTCTTTGCCTTCCTGCTGTTCTCTTCAAATCCGTTCGATCGGCTCAGCCCGGCGCCGACGGAAGGGCAGGGGCTCAACCCGCTGCTTCAGGATCTCGGCCTCGCCGTTCACCCGCCGCTGTTGTACATCGGCTATGTCGGCCTCTCGGTTACCTTTGCGTTTGCCGTTGCTGGAATGCTGGAAAACGTTGTTGGCCCCGCCTGGGCCAAGGCAACCCGGCCCTGGGTTGTGGGTGCCTGGGCGATGCTTACGCTGGGCATCTCGCTGGGCAGCTACTGGGCTTATTACGAGCTTGGCTGGGGTGGCTGGTGGTTCTGGGATCCGGTCGAGAATGCGGCACTGATGCCGTGGCTTGCTGCGACTGCTCTGATCCACTCCATCGCAGTCGTGATGAAGCGCGATGCGCTTCGCGCGTGGACCTTGCTGCTTGCGGTTTCGGCTTTCTCGCTTTCGATGCTGGGCACGTTCATCGTGCGCTCGGGCCTTTTGACATCGGTGCATGCCTTTGCTGTTGATCCGGAGCGGGGCCTGTTCCTGATGATCCTGATGGCGCTGTATATCGGCGGTGCCCTCACCATTTATGCCTTTGCGGCCGGCCGTGTTGCCGAGGGGCGCCAGTTCGCGGCTGTCAGCCGGGAATCCGCGCTGGTGGCCAACAATCTTCTGCTGACAGTGATCCTTGGCGTGGTGCTTGTCGGCACCATGTATCCGATGGCGCTTCAGGCTGCAGGCGGCGCCCAGATTTCGGTCGGGCCGCCTTATTTCAACATGACGATTGTGCCGATCGTCATCATCATGGCGTTCCTGATGGGCATTGCCCCGCTCCTCGGTTGGCGTCGAAGCGCTACCGCGCACCTGGCAGCGCGGCTTCTGCCAGCTGCCATTGGGGCAACGCTTGCTGTGGTTGTTGCGGTTGCCTTCCTTGGTGTGCGGGGTATCGGCGCGCTGCTGGGCTTTGGGGCGGCTGTGTGGCTGGCCGCTGCCAGCATGTCGATCCTGGTGAAAAAGGGTGTCACGCTGAATTCTGCGGGGATGGCGCTGGCGCATCTGGGTGTTGCCGTTACGATCCTGGGGGCGACAGTTTCGGGCGCGCTTCAGCGTGAGGCGCTTGTTGCCATGCGCGTTGGCGACGCCATCCAGATGGGGCCATGGCGTGCCGAGTTGATGGACGTTCGCCCGGTTGCCGGGCCGAACTGGACTGCGGTGGAAGCGAGGCTGGATGTTCGGCGCAATGGCGAGAGCGTTGCCGTGCTTCGGCCACAGTCCCGGATGTTCGTGGCGCCTGCGCAGGAAACGACCGAGGCCGGGCGTGCTGGCTGGTGGACTGGCGAGCTTTATTCGGTGCTGGGGCAGCCCGATGGGACAGGGCAGTGGCAGGTCCATCTATGGTTCAAGCCAATGGTTCGCCTGATCTGGTTGGGTTCCTTGCTGATGGCGTTTGGCGGCATGCTCGCGCTGGGCGGCAGGGTCAGGGCGCCGAAACCCAAGCGCGAAGCGCAGATGTCGGGCTCCCCGATCCCGCAAGCTGCCTGATCACGCCATGAAAAAGCTGTTCTGGCTGTTGCCCTTGCTGTTTTTTGCGGGGCTTCTGGCCTTGATGGGCGGAAATCTGGGCAAACCGACAGAGGCCGTGATCGTCAGCCACATGATCGGGAAGCCAGTGCCGGCATTCGCATTCGAAGGCACAGCGGGAGCCGAGGGGCTTTCGCGTGCCGACCTTTCCGCAGGTGGGCCGCCGGTGCTGGTGAATGTATTTGCGAGCTGGTGCCTGCCCTGCGCGGTTGAGGCCAAGCAGTTGCAGGCGCTGGCCGACAAGGGCGCGACCCTCCACGGGATCGCGGTTCGCGATACGGCCGACAATGTCGCCCGTTTCCTCGGGAAGCATGGCAACCCGTTCTCTCGTATCGGGCTGGATACGCAGGGCCGCATGATGCTGGCGTTGGGGGCTTCAGGGGTTCCGGAAACCTATGTCATCGACGGCAAGGGTATTATCCGATTCCAGCATCTGGGCGAAATACGTGCTGAGCATGTGCCAATCCTCCTGGCACAGCTGGAGAAGGCGAAATGAAGGCCCTGCTGTTGGCGCTTCTTCTGCTTCTTCCGGCGCCGATGCTGGCGGCGGACCCGGTTGCCATCGCCGATGTTCCACTGGAGGACCCGGCAGCCGAGGCCCGCGCCAAGGCACTGATGTTGGAATTGCGGTGCCTGACTTGCCAGAACCAGGCGATTATCGATTCCAATGCGCCACAGGCGCAGACCATGCGGGTCGAGGTGCGGGAGCGCATTTCGGCTGGTGAGGATCCCGAAGAAATCCGTGCTTGGTTTGTAGAGCGCTATGGTGACTGGGTGAGTTTTGTTCCGCCGGCCCGCACGGATACAGCGCTGCTGTGGGCGGCTCCGTTTCTGTTTCTGGTGTTGGGCGGCTTGTTGTTGATGCGGAGAATAAAGCGATGAACTGGCAGGTTCCCCTGGTGGTGGCCGCAGGGCTCGTGGTGGCGGTGACCGGTTATGCTATGACAGGCAGCCCGAGGCTTCCAGCGTCGCCGGCTCCGGTGAAGTCCACCAATCCCGACCTTACGCCCGAGGCTGAGCAGGCCTCCAAGGCGTTGCTCGAGAATTTCGGGGATGTCCGTGCCTGGCTAACGCTTTCGGATGCTCTGATCCGCATGGGGCGGACCGAGACCGCGTTCATTGCGCTTGATTCCGGGCTGGAGACGATCCCCGGCAATGCCGACCTGTGGGTGCAGACGGGTGTTGCGCTGGTTGCCCATGCCAACGGGCAGGTGGTGCCGGCTGCGCGCCTGGCTTTCGACCGGGCCAGCCGCCTTGCGCCTGGTCATCCTGCGCCGGCCTATTTCCTGGGCCTTGCGTGGATGCAATCAGGAGAGTTTGATCGTGCGCTGGCCGTGTGGCGCAGCCTGCGCGACCGGAGCACCGAAGATGCGCCGTGGCGCGCCATGCTGGTGCAGCAGATCCGTGCCGCAGAAATGATGCAACAGATGGGCATCGGACCGGGCATGATGCCCGGTATGCCGCCGACCGGCGCGTCCGGGGGTGCGCAGCAGATGGGTTCTGGGGCGGGGCCGCAGCAGGAAGTGCCAGCATCATGATCCGAGTGCATCATCTGAATGACAGCCGGTCCCAGCGGATCCTCTGGCTTCTGGAAGAGCTGGGCGAGCCTTACG
>Ga0105045_10000646_pt1 | contig 26199 bp, 22 predicted proteins | sample MAT02_FD_78089 | JGI IMG/M metagenome (GOLD analysis project Ga0105045, IMG submission 78089) | Freshwater microbial communities from Lake Fryxell liftoff mats and glacier meltwater in Antarctica - MAT-02 (megahit assembly) | ecosystem: Environmental > Aquatic > Freshwater > Ice > Liftoff... | reverse complement strand
TCCTCATTTTTCGCCAAATATAGCACGCTATATCTGACAAAAAACAAGAAAAATCTATCGAAAATAAATTCAAAAATTATTAGTTGCTATTTTTAGAAGCACCCTAAAACAGATGCTTAATTGGTATTTTGAGTGTTACAATTGTGCCCGCTAGTTTTCCTGCTTCCGTTAAATCTTCATATTTAAACCCTAAATTACCTCCAAAGTGTTTTTGTAAGATTTCAAATCTTTTGGCAATTGCACCGCTTGAAAAAGACTCGTGTTCTGCTCTTTGACGCTCTTTAATCTCTTTTGATTTCCCCCTTCCAATGCCATTGTCCATGATTTTACAAATCAAATGCTCTTTCAATTCAAAAGAAATTGTCAATTTTTTCACTCCCTCCTTGTGAAGCAATCCATGGAGCAATGAATTCTCAATAAACGGCTGAATTAACATAGGCGGTATTAATATATCGTCAATGCCATCTTTCAAAAGTGTAATTTCCAAGGATTCTTTAAATCGTAATTTCTCCAGTGATAAGTACAATTCTATTAAGCTAATTTCTTTGTCAAAGTCTATAAACTCTTTATCAGAAAAACTTAATGTTTTCCTAACTAAGTTTGAGAATTTGGTGATGAATGTATAGGAATTGCTTATGTCTCCTTTGAGAACTAAATCTTGGATTGCATTCAGCGAGTTAAAAATAAAGTGAGGGTTCATTTGCGACTGAATAGCTGTCAATTTTGAGGCGTTTAACTCATTAATTTGTAATGCTTTTTGATTTTGGATGTGCAATCTTCTTCTATAGAATAGAAAGGAGATGGTTAACAACAGTAAACCGATTAGCACCAAAAACCACCATCTTTGCCAATACGGGGCGTAAATTGTAAAATTATAAGTAATCATTTCTGATTTGAGTCCTCTACACCTAGTTTCTATCATTAACATATATTCACCTGGTGCCAAAGCTTGGTACTGAATCGACTGAAAGTTTTTGGGAATTAAAATCCAGTCAACATCACTGCCAATTAATTTATAGTACACTTCTGTTTCTTCCTTTAATACTTCTGATATAAAATCGAATTCAATCAGTAATTTGTTTTGATCAAATGAAAGGTTGTTATTGCCGCTTTGACTTAAAACATGGGTTCCAACATTTGCTTTAAGAATCTTTAATGCTAATTCCGAACGGTTAAAGCTTGTTTTTTTATAAGCCAGTTTGATTAATTTATTCTTTAGCAATAGAAATATGTGTGATGTTGTAGCGTCAAAATCAATGATGGTGTTTTCTATTACTCCTTCCAAAACACCATAGTTTTGAAATGTTTTTGTCCTAAAGTCGTAAGATTGAAAACCTCTCTGCGTATTTATTAGTAATAAATTATTTATGAATTTAATTTTTTTTAATTTATTACTTTTAAGTCCTTCTTTTTCTGAAATGGAGTAAATAAACTGATTTTTATAAAAGAAAGTTAACCCTCCATTTTCGGTTGCGCAAATCAAAGTGTCACCTTTGAATTCCATATCGTTTACAGCATGTGAAAGTGAGCTGGTTTTAAGTTCCTTTTTAATACCATTGGAATCAATATAATTAAGATTTGAACCATCAGAATAATAAATGCATTTAGTTTTGGCGAGATAAGCGACGGTTTTTTGTCTGCCTGTTACATTTTTTAATTGCCAATTATTGTTTTTATTGGACCATACATTTTCATTTAGTTTGATTGACGTCAATGCAAAGATGCCTGTAGAAGTGGCCACCAACCCTGGGGTGTTTTTATCGGAAGCTTCATAATAGTCTTTTATTACACCAGAGGATTGGTTTAAGACAGGGTCAAAAAGAATTTGAGAAGTAACGTTTTTGGTTGAGGCGCTAATATATTTTGTGCTGAACAACCAGTCCAGAGGCCTTTCGGAATTGAAGTATACCGTTACTGAATCTTTATATTTATAAATTATTCCTTCTTTGCTGGAAATGAAGCATTCTCCTTTATTGTTGACTGTTATTCCTCGTAAAGAGGCATCAATTTGAATAGATTTAGTATTAAAGTCTGGAACTATACAAATACCATTTCCAAATGTTCCAAAATATAAAGCCCCATTGACATCAATATGCACATCAGAAAGAAATAAGTTTTGAAGAATTGTTTGTTCTTGAAGTTTGTCCTGTTCAAATGTTAGGATTCTTCCGCCAGACTTGGGGTTTAGTGCAATAATTTGTCGTGAATTAAGCTTGAAGTATCTCTCGTTTTTATATTGTTGAGGTATGCTAACCGATGACTCAAAAGGTATTATTTGACCATCATTCACAAACAAGAAAGTCTGTTTCTCTAACTCAACAATAGAATAAAGATTTTGATAGCCGCTAATTTTGTTTTGAACGTTACTTGGAAGAATCAAGGGCTCTAGGTTTCCTTTGTTATAAATCAAAGCACTGTCTATATAAGGGTGACATAATAGAACTCTATTTTTTTCTAATGGGCTAGAAGAATAGAATTGACAAGTGGATAAACTGTCGCATATTGGTTTTTTAATAACTGTTGTAACGAGGTTTTTGTCAATTTTACCAAATACATTTGACGAAAATAACAATTGATCCTTATCATCAAAATAACATTGAAACTGATCTCCTATATAATCTTTGTTTACTTCATAATATAAAATTAATGCATCTTTTTTTAGTCGAAAAACTTGACCATAAAGATTATTGCAAAAAACCTCTCCTTTGGAGTTTTCTTTTATTTGAAAAAAGGAAGAACCTTTCTGATCTTTACTTTTCTTAAGTTCTACAAATACATTGTTTTTATATATGAAGACACCATTAGAAGTAGCAATATATAAATCTCTTGTCTTTTTGGTCTTATAGACAGAATAAATATCAATTCCAGCTAACTCAGTTGAACCGATGAAAAAATGTTCTGTAGATTGACTGTAGCTTGCTCCATTTATATTGAGTAGACCTAATAATAAGACTATCCTAATAGATAAGAAATTAGATTTAATTTTCACAAAACCCACTAAGCTAGAAATTAGTAATTCTCAAAGCTAGGTATAAATATTATTACTTGATTAATTTAAATGAGCCAGAGCGGCCATTACTTTGAACAGTTAAGAAATAGTGTGCCGTTTTTTTTATGGCTGGCATTTTTTGTACTCAAAAACATAGCGATGTATTATTCGTTTTTCGCAACCTGCAAAAAACACGAACTAAACACATCAAAATGGTTGAGCTATGTTTTGAGAAACATTAATGAAACGAAATCAAACCAGATTTGGAGGTTGCTCCCACAACATATAGATAAAATTTTGCTGAGTTAGACGATGGGGTTGGTGGGGTGGATACACCATTTTACTTTCCTTTGTCAATATGTAAAAGTCGGAAGCCAGATTAGTCGCTGCTTTTTCAACTTGGTCTAAAGTCGGTTTTTCAGAAATAAAAACAGAAGACTGACTATTTTCTATGTTATTTTTAAGAGTGTAATAATTAGAAATTAAAAGAAAGTCGCCAATTACTTTCTCGTTCGTTGATACTGAATTAAAAACTGGATTTCCGTTTTTATCTGTCTGTCCAAAAACTTGTCCGAGTGATAATAATGTTAGAAATGCTAAAGTGATTATTCTCATTGTCTATTTCTTTTTGTTCTTTTAATTGGTGGTAACGGTTTAAGCTACACTTAACGGCTTCTGGAATTAGTACGTGTCAAGCCGTTGAGTGTAGGTTTTATTAGCGGTTCGGCTTTTTTTTATTTGTCTGTTTGTCCAAATCATTTTTTGTTATCCAAAGTTCATGTCCTGTCGTATCGTTTAGGTTTTTAAATCTAACCAAATCAAAGTGCTTATTACCCTTGTTAAATTTTGACGGTCTAATAATTGCGAATTTATAAAACTCGTCTTCGCCTCTGCCAAGGTCAACGTTTTCAAAGAAAATCGTGTCATTTTTGAGCTTGTAGTTTCCTTTGATTTCTGTCAAACCGAAACACACACTTCTTTCTGTGAATTTATTATTCTCCTTTAATTTGAAAGTTGTCATACAGTTCGCTGCACCTTCTCGTTGTGCAATTAATATATCTTTTCCCTTAAGTCTATCAAAGTCAATGAGTCCGGAAGGTTTGTAGAATGTCAACGCCAATATAGTTGTCAATAGTCCGATTGTAAAAATTCGTTGTCTGTCTTTAAATTTCTCTTTTACTGTCAAAAAAAGTTGTCTCAATAAAATAATAAAAAGTCCAAAGTAAACAACAACCAAAAGTAAAATCGCTAGCATTGCCCAAGGTCCAATTTTGGCTTCCCAATAGTAAGTCGTGTTTACCAAAAGAAAGAAAATTATTGTCGTTATGATAAGGCTTTTGTTCTTCAATGTCTTGTCGTGTGTTGTTTTTTTAGCTGACCGCTAACATCCCGCTATACGCAATTGCGTCTAATTCTATTATATCCCCGCTTCTAAAAAATTCACAAATGACTAAAAAACAATTGTATAACCGTTTTCAATCTATTATAATTATTTCGTTTTAATGCTCATTCAATTCTCTAACTTTCTTCTTTCAAAGATATCAACAAATTTTTTAAATAAATGGACCCCCCTTTTTATTAAACCAATTTTATTAAAAAAAATCTCCCAACCGTAATGGAAGGGAGATTTTTAATTTATTTTCTAAGTTAATTCGATAGTGTCACATTCAGCCTCTACCTTTTCTTGGAGCGGGTATAGGGCTCGGAGATGGCGCTTTTGTTGGGCTCGTTTTCGGAGCTGGAGACGACCTCGGTGCTGGAGCTGGCTTTGTATCTGCTGGCTTTGGCTCATCACGTCGCACTGGCTCACTTGGCTTCTCAACTGGTTGGGGTGCTGGAGTTGGACGTGTTTGCTCATTTTCTCGTGGCGCTGGTTGGCGTTCTGATGGAGCAAAAATTGGACGGGGCTTCGGCTTTGGATCTTCAACTTTTCCTGCGTTTGGATGAACTCCTTGCTCTGGAATTGTTGGTTTTACAAGTGGTTGTGCTGTAGTCTCTTGAACTTCGTTGCCGTTATTTCTATCTTGGTTTTGACGTACATCTTTATCCACTGGCTTCTCCGTATTTGGTTCACCAATCACAATTGGTCTGGTGTTTGGATCAACTGTAGTTGCACCCGGACGCGTTCCCGCTCCACCATCTTGTATGATTGGTCGACCAGTCGAATCCACTGGACGGTTCACATTTGGTGTTCTGCCATCAACAGGCTTCAATTCTCTTCCGTTTGTGCGGTCAACAATTACCGGTCGTGGAGCCGGTTGAATGTTCGCATGACCAACATCAAAAACACATCCTGCCATTTCTTCGCGCGAAATTCCTTGCTGCTCACAAAGTCTTCTAGCTCGATCTCTGTCGTTTTGATTTAAATCATCCAAGGTTAAGTGAACACGAGGAAAAGATTCATCTGTGAATGTCCATGTGCTTTCGCCGAATCCGTAATCGAATAAAGTGCTTGTTTGAGTTACTCGGTATCTTCGTCCAAAATCATTTGCCAGAAAAGCCAAATGCTCTCTTTGCAAACTTGCATTGCTTCGCCCAAATGTTTGGTTTCCGAAAGGTTCAAAAACGGTTGAAGATGCTAATATGCCGCCACGGTCTCCAAAATCGTCCATGGCATTTCCGTTCGCATTTCCCATTATCCCATCGAATGTTGATGAACATGGATAAACGTTTAAGGATAAGTCCATGAAGCGCATTCTCCCAGAATTGAGCATGCCAACTTGTACTTTCTCGCCTGTTGGCCAAGTAATGATGTATATTCTTCCAAGATTTTCAATCGTTCCACCATTTGGTAAAAAATAGAAGTCGTTGTTCAAAAAAATTGGCATTCCATTAAATCGCACAGGGGTTGCTGTATTTCCATCTGGATGATTCATTGCGTAAATTGCTACACGATCTCCATGCACATTCATTGCAACAGCGGTATTCACGGAAACTTGATCCGACTGAGGTCCTTGGCGTGATTGAACTTCAAATTTTCCGTCTGCTGAACGTGCTAATACGAATTCACCAACTGTTTGGAAAGAGAAATTTTTTCCATCGAATGTGGAAATATGAGGATCTCCATAGGTTCTGCCTGAAGTCAGTCGACAATTTGGTCGTGAAGCAAAGGTGTTCACTCTATCCCAAGTTTGGCGCTGCCCTTCTGGAGCATTTTGTGTGTTTTGTGTAATTCTCCCTCGAATGTTGTTTTGTCGCTCAGTCGGAACTGAAGCAAACATTTCTGAGGGCGTAAATTGCTCAGGGAAAGTTCTGTCTGGAATTGGTTTATCATTGGCAATTGCATCCATGCTTTCTGCAAGCCATGCTCCACGAACGGGATCCCAATCTGTTAATTCTTTACGAATTTGTTCATCTTTTGCAACCTGACCAAAAGAAATCAAGGAACAAAAAAGAACGGCGAAAATTGAATAAATGTATTTCATAATGCTAAATTTTAATATGTTATAATTAAATCACAACCAAATCACAACCAAATCGTATGCCAGTAAAAACGATTTCAGTAGAAATTTATGACAATTTAAGGAATTGTTGGAAGATGTAACAGAAAGTTAACAAATTTTAGGTTAAATAGGAGATTTGAGAAGAATGGAACGCGGATAGGGCGGTCAATAATCTAAAAACATCAGTAATCGGTTGGTAAAAATTCTGCTCGGTTTTCCATCAAATGTGAATGCTAAAAATTACCGTCAAGGTTAGAAATAAAATGCACGGCATTTGACCGGCCAAGTCAGATGTGAAGCAAACACCAAACGCAAGGGCTGGGATAAAAAGCACACCACTTTTATCGCACAATAATGAAATCATGGCTAAATTGGTTTAAATTATCACCCTCCGTTGACTGAAACGATGCTTGTCATCTCAAAGGGAAGAAACAAATCATTTATTGAACAAAATGATTTAGCCTATTTCATTTTAAACCTTTAGGGTAAATTGATATTTAGAGCAAAAAAAATCCTGTGAGTATTTCACAGGATTTTTAAATATTAAGAACTGAACTTAGCCGCCAAAGTCGTCAAAACGAACATTTTCGATAGGAACACCCCAATCGTCGCACATTTTAGAAACAGCGACGTTCATCATCGGCGGACCACAAAAATAGAATTCTATATCTTCTGGTGCTTCATGTTTTGTTAAATATTGGTCGATTACAGCTTGGTGAACGAATCCTACGAAACCATCACCTTCAGAATCCATATCGGTTTTAACCTGCCAGTTATCTTCTTCTAAAGGCTCTGAAAGAACCATGTAAAATTTAAAGTTCGGGAAGTCTTTTTCCAAATCCCTAAAATAGTGAATATAGAAAAGCTCTTCTTTCGAACGTCCACCATACCAATAAGTCACTTTACGGTTTGTTTTGATGGTTTTGAATAATTCATACAAATGAGATCTCATCGGCGCCATTCCAGCTCCACCACCAACATATAACATTTCAGCATCAGAATGGTTGATGAAAAATTCGCCATAAGGACCAGAAATAATCGCTTTATCTCCCATTTTTAAGTTGAAGATGTAGGAAGAAACAACACCTGGATTTACTTGCATCCAAGCATTACGATTACGATCCCATGGCGGAGTTGCAACACGAACGTTCAACATAATTCTGCGACCTTCAGCTGGGTAAGAAGCCATTGAATAAGCGCGAATTACCTCTTCGTCGTTCTTCATAACCAAATCCCACATACCAAATTTATCCCAATGTTTGCGGAATTTTTCCGGTTCACCTGGATGGTCTTGAGGGTGGGCTTCGATATCCATTCCCTTATAATTTACTGTACAAACTGGAACTTTAATTTGAATGTATCCACCCGCTTTGTAATCCATATCTTCTGGTATTTCGACGATAAATTCCTTGATGAATGTTGCAACGTTATAATTTGAAACAACAACCGCTTCCCATTCTTTAATACCAAGAACTTCTTCTTCAACAAGAATTTTCATGTTTTCTTTTACTTTCACTTGACATCCAAGACGCATGTGATCAGCAATTTCTTTACGAGAAAAATGCGGTTCTTCCGTAGGTAGGATTCCTCCACCACCTTCGAGCACGTGACATGTACACTGTACACATGTTCCACCACCTCCGCATGCTGAAGGAAGGAAAATACCAGCGTTGCTCAAAGTGCTCAATAATGTTCCACCACCATCAACTTCGATGATACGTTCACCACCATTAATATCAATTGTAATTTTTCCCTTTGGCGAAATTTTCGCTTTCACGAATAAAAGCATTGCAGTTAATAAAAGAATTACTGCTAAAAACGCAATTAGCGCGAGTGTTAGTATTTGTCCCATTATTTCTGATCTTTATTAATGTGAGTAATTTGAATAGTTGGTTTTGAAGTTGGAGCAGTAGCAACTTTATCGGCTTTCTTCACTTCTTTTCCATATTTAATTCCCATGAAGCTCATAAAGCCCATCCCCATCAAACCAGTGATGATAAATGTAATTCCTAATCCTTTCAAAGGTGCGGGGACATGAGAATAACGCACTTTCTCACGAATAGCTGCAATTGCAACGATGGCAATAAACCAACCTATTCCAGAACCGAAAGCAAATGAAGTTGCATCCAAAATTGTTGAATACTGACGCTCTTGCATGAACAATGCGCCACCTAAGATTGAACAGTTCACTGCAATTAATGGTAAGAAAATTCCCAATGCACCATAGAGTGATGGAGCAAATTTCTCAACCAACATTTCAACCAATTGAACGATAGATGCTACAACCGCAATAAACATGATGAAAGATAAGAAACTTAAATCCATTTCTGCATATTCAGGACCAAGCCAATCTAAAGCTCCAGCTTTCAAAATATAATTCTCTAAAAGGTAGTTTACTGGTACAGTTACCGTTAAAACAAAAATAACTGCTGCTCCAAGTCCTACCGCTGTTTTCACTGTTTTCGATACAGCCAAATAAGAACACATGCCTAAGAAATAGGCAAAAATCATATTTTCAGAAAAAATTGATTTTACGAATATATCTAATGTACTTTCCATAATCTTCTAATTTCTAACTTTTAATGAGTTTCTTGTAATGACTTGTTTCTTGAACGTTGCACCCAAATAATAACACCAACAATTATCAATGCCATTGGAGGCAAAACAAACATGTTGTTATTCATATATCCTAATGCATATAATCCTGTTCCTAGCGGATGTCCATCAATTGGAATTGGGCTGCCTAATAAAGGATAGCCCATTAACGATCCAGAACCAAACAATTCACGGAATATTGCAACGAGTACAAGCAAACCAGCATATCCTAATCCGTTTCCTAAACCGTCCAAAACAGATGGCCAAGGTTTATTCGCCATTGCAAAAGCTTCTAATCGACCCATGATGATGCAATTCGTAATAATTAAACCAACGAAAACGGATAGCTTCGATGAAAGATCAGGCAGAAAGGCTGCTAACACCTGATCAACAATAATTACCAATGCTGCAACTACAACTAACTGAACGATGATTCTGATTTTAGAAGGAATCATGTTTCTAAGTGCTGAAATCACTAAGTTCCCCATGATTGTAACAAAAACTACAGATAAACCCATTACGATACCTTGACTTACTTGAACAGTAATTGCCAAGGCAGAGCAGATTCCTAAAACTTGAATAGTTACAGGGTTACTATCTGTTAAAGGATCAGTAATTAATTTTTTATTCTTTTTAGAGAATAATGGCTCACCTGGAGCTTTTGATTTTTTTTCTACCTCACTCATTGCTTCGCATTTTTAAGGGTTTTAAAATATTCTGCGTAAACAGCCAAACATCTGTTTGCCATTTCTTCTACACCTTTTGATGTAATCGTTCCTCCTGTAATTCCGTCTACTTTCTTTTCAACTGACTGCCCAGAACCGTCTTTCACAACTTCAAATTTTGCAAAGTCACCCGCTTCATCTGTTACTTTTTCTCCTATCCAGCGATCAACGAAAAATTTCTGCGAAATCTCAGCTCCCAATCCTGGAGTTTCTCCTTTATGTCCAAATGATGCACCTTTAATCGTACTCATATCTTCATCTAAACAAATGTTTCCCCAAATTGGCCCCCAAAGGCCTTTACCGATTACAGGAATTACAAATAATTTTTTCCCATTTTGTGTAGCAACAAACAAAGGAAAATTTTTATGACTATCAGATCGTTTCTTGTCCTTGTATTCTTGCTGAATGTCTACATCAAAAGCACTTCCTTTAACTATGTTTCCTTTTACGTCATAAACGCCATCCATTACCTCGCCGTTTGAGTTCAAAACAACTGCATCTTTTAAATCAACAAATTCTGCAAATTTATCTTTTACATTTTTACGCGAAATTTTCTCAGCATCTAAATCTAAAAAAGCCGACAAAATTTCTAACTGTTTTTTCTGCACACCGTTGGCATCACGATATGGTTTTAAACCACTAGCCAACAATGCTAGAATTGTACCAACAATTACTACCATCACAGTAGCAAATACGAACGTATATCCGTTACTTTCTTTATTAATTGCCATGATTAAGCGGTTTTAAGTCTTTTTAATCTTCGTTTAATATTCCCCTGAACTACATAATGGTCGATAATTGGCGCCATGACATTCATAAACAAGATTGCCAACATTACACCCTCAGGATAAGCAGGATTCAAGACCCGAATTAATATCGCCATCATTCCCCCTAATAATCCATAAATTATTTTGCCCATCGCAGTTTGTGCTGCCGATACTGGATCTGTTGCCATAAATACTGCACCGAATGCAAATCCACCAATTACCAAATGGAATTCGGCTGGTAGATCTAAGTAAGGATTGCCAGAAACCAAATTTAAAATGATTCCCATTAAATAACCTCCAGCAAAGAAAGAAGCAATAATTCTCAGTGAACCAACACCCGTGAAAACTAAAATACATGCACCAATTAGTATGGCCAATACCGAAGTTTCACCCACGGATCCAGGAATCATCCCCAGAAAGGAATCCAGAAAAGAATAGTTATTGGTAAAAGCACCCAGAACATCACCGACGACCTCTTGTCCGGCAACCATTGGCTTGTCTGTCATCCAGCTTGCTGCATCACCCAAAGCTGTAGAACCTGTAAATCCATCAACTTCTTGTCCTGCCATCCAAACTTTATCCCCCGACATAGAAGTTGGGTATGCAAAGAATAAAAACGCGCGTGCTGTTAAGGCAATATTTACGATATTCATTCCCGTTCCTCCAAAAACTTCTTTTCCAATCAAAACGGCAAAAGCTGTTGCCACACCAACCATCCATAAGGGCACATCTGCTGGCATTACTAATGGAATTAACATACCAGAAACTAAGAATCCTTCGTGTAGGGCATGACCTCGTATTATCCCAAAAACAAATTCTACAGCTAGTCCAACCCCATAAGAAACGATGATTAAAGGCAATACCACTTTCAGTCCTGTAAACATTTTGGCGCCACCATTTGCCCAAAAAGCTAAGCTACGATCACCCGTTGCTGCAACTTCAGCCCAATGCCCTGTGTTGTAAATTCCGAAGAGCAAACACGGAACCATGGCTAGAATAACGGTTATCATGGTTCGTTTTAAATCGACACCATCACGAATGTGTGATCCTTTTTTCGTAACTAAAGCTGGAGTAAATGCCAACGTTGCAAACGATTCAAATAGTGGATTCCATTTTTCAAGTTTACCTCCTTTGGCAAACTTTGGTTCCATTTTATGGATTATATTTTCTAAAAACTTCACTTCTACTAATGATTAAATGTTACATGCATTCTTCAGCAATCATATCCAGTCCTTTTCTAATTTCGTCTTGAATATTAATTTTGGATGTACAAACGTATTCACAAAGCGCAAAATCTTCTGGAGCAACTTCGTAAATCCCTAAGTTTTCCATTCCGTCTATATCTTGAGTAATTGCAGCTTTCACAAGTTGCATTGGTAAAATATCAAATGGGAAAACGCGCTCTAATTCACCCGTTACAACAAATGCCCTCTCCTCACCATTCGTATTTGTATCCAATCTAAATTTTTTATTTGCCAATAAAAATGTTGGAAATAAACGAGAATTTGAGAATTTATCAAAACCAAGACCGAGCCATCCTGTTGTAAGAAAAAACTTAAGTTGATCCCCTTCAGGCAATAATGTTATTTGATTGTGGTAAGCCCCTAAAAATCCGTTAGGATGAATTTGATCTCCTGTCAATGGATTTCCGCTGATTACGCGAACATCACCATCCTGTTTTACATTATTCTTAAGAATTTTAGAAACATTTGCCCCGATAACTGTTTTAAAATAAGAAGGGTTTTGAGCTTCTGAACCAGTTAAAGCGATTATTTTACTTGCGTTGAACTTTCCAGTTTTGAAAAAGCGACCGATAATTGCTACGTCTTGAGCGTTAACAGTCCAAACGAATTCACCTTTGTTAATTGGCGCAATATGATGAATTTGCGTGCCAACATTTCCGGCAGGATGCTTCCCAACAAAGGTGTTGAGTTCAACATTTTTCGCTTGACTAAAAATTTCACTATTTTTTGACTTACCATTAAGTCCGAGGTAAACTTTCCCTGTTGTTAATTTGGCAAGCGCATTCAATCCAATTTGGAATTCTTCTGCTTGACCGTTCAAAATAAATCCTAAATCAGGAGCTAAAGGTGAGCTGTCAAAAGACGATATAAAAATTGCCTTCGGATTATTTGCTGGATTTGCAACAACATCGAGAGGACGTTGCTTCACAAACATCCAGAGACCAGCTTCAAGCATTTTAGCTTTTACCTGTTCTGGAGACATTCCATCAGGGTCTAGCGGGCCATGTTCAACAAAATCTTGGGTTGCATCTACATCAATTAATACAGAAAGAATTCTGCGTTTATCTCCACGAACAATGTCATTTATGGTTCCGCTAACTGGACTCACATACTTCACCTGTTCATCATACTTGTCATGGAAAACAACAGAGCCCGCTTTCACGCGTTCACCTGCCTTTACAACCATTTTTGGAGTCATTCCATAAAAATCAGATGGTTTTACAGAAACTTGCGATGGTAATGATAATTCATTTACCACCTGCTGAGCATCACCTACCAACCTAATATCTAGGCCTTTTCTAAGCTTTACTGTCTTGGACATGTTTAAAAGCATTTTAAAATAATGGTGCAAAAATATGAAATTTGTAACCGATAGAAGCAAAAAAAGTGTTAAGATTATGTAGAATTTTAATTTAGACTCATTCTAAATAAGAAGAATACAGTTTCTAGGATGTTAACAATTTGATGTAATAAAAAATATTGTGTGATTTTGAAAATCCACTTCAAAGTGCTAATTTAGGCGTATCAAAAAACCCAAGTATGGAAACAACCATAACAGAAGGAATTAAAATAACCGTTGAATCAAACTTTAGAGATGATTTATCAGAAGTTACTGGAGGGAGTTTCTTTTTCAATTATCACATTTCTATGGAAAACAGAAATAGCTTTGCTGTTCAGTTAATACATCGTGACTGGTTTATTTTTGATTCTTTGAATGAAGCGAATTACGTTCATGGTCCGGGAGTAATTGGTGAGCAACCTGTGTTAGCGCCCACGGAAAAATTTAGCTATACAAGTGGTTGTGAACTTCAAAGTGAAATTGGATTTATGAATGGGTTTTACACATTTTTGAATGTGGAAACGGGGAATCAATTTAGGGTTAACATTCCCTCATTCAGTTTAGTGTATCCTCCGAAGCTAAACTAACTTTTTAAGAAATAGTTGTCCAAGTATAACTACCACGAAGAAAATAAAAAGCGGTACAACTATGCTATCCGAAAATTCTTTTGTTCTATTTGATAGGATTAAATTGTCAGGTCTTTTCTTTTTCAAATCACCGTCAAGCAGTTGATCAATTTTAGTGACTCTAGCTAAAAATGCTTTGTGCTGCGCATCGGCTTTATCCCGCTCAACTTTTAATTCATTTGAATCACGACGTTCAAGTTCATTCATTTCAATGAGTGCATTCAAAAATTCCACCTGACTATCGTACTTATTGTTTTTTAAGGCAAGATCTAGTCCTTTTTGATAATTGACTTTTGCATTTTCTAAATCTCTAATTTCAAAATATGCCCCACCTAAGTTTAAGTAGGCATCAAGAATAAAATTTAACGTTTTTACTTTAAGATGGAGTCTCAGAGCATTCTTGAAATAGGGCACACATTCATCCTTATTTCCTTCTAGAAATTTCACAATTCCAATATTCGTGTAACCATGAGCTAGTTGGGTAATCGATGTTGATTTTCTGGCATAGCTCATGCTAAGTTCAAAATTACCAATTGCAATATCATGGTAGCGCTCCATCATGCAAATTTTGCCAATACACGCATAAGAATTTGCAATTGCCGTTTTAGATTTTATTTCATACGCCCAGTCGCGGAATTCGGTTGCAAGACGTTCTGCCGTTTTAAACTCTCCCAGTTCAGCATAAGCCAGCGCAAGGTTGATCTTAGCTAGATTCCGATTTTTATCATCAGAACTGCTAAATCCATATAACAAAGACTCATGATACCACTGCACGGCCTTTTCAAATTTACCCATGGATTGATAGCCTACACCAATTCGATTGGACAAATCTGTGACCATATTTAAGTCCTTTATTTCCGCAAAGTAATTTCGAGAATCTCTTAAGTAATTAAGTCCTTTATAGACTTCACCTACCTTTGTATAGTAAGTTCCTAAAAGCTGATTAGCATAATTCTTCGCTTTTACACTGTTATCTAATTTAGCCTGTATAATCAACAAATCTCCTACGATTTTGAGTGAATCAATGTCTTTGGCTCCATAAACTGCCCCCAAAAAATAAGCGATTAATATTTTCTCTTCCAGATCATCAGTCTGCTGAAAATCTTCAAATGACTGACATAATACAGTTCCATAAAAGATAAAAACGAATAACAATTGAAAAAAAATACCTTTACAAATGCTAACAAATACCCCAACCTTTATTGCATATTTCTCCCTCAATTGCATCTCTTCACTATATTGATTACCTTTGTTCAAACAAAAATTTAATTATGTCAAATGCATTTTTTACGGTTCCTAAAGCCATTAATGAACTTGTTAAAGCTTATGCGCCAAACACAAGCGAACATACGAATTTAATTTCTAAATACAAGGAATTAATTAATCAAAAACCGATAGACATACCAATGTATATTGGTGGAAAAGAAATAACTACAAACGATAAACGAGAAATTCGTCCACCACACGATCATAAAAAAGTTGTTGGTCATTTCAATATGGGTGGAGCTCAACATGTGGAAGATGCTATTCAAGCGGCATTAAATGCACGTGAAGAATGGGCAAATTTACCATGGGAACAGCGTGCTGCAATCTTCCTTAAAGCTGCTGATTTATTGGCTGGGCCATTTCGTGATAAAATGAATGCCGCAACGATGGTTTGTCAGTCTAAAAATGTAATGCAAGCGGAAATTGATGCTGCTTGTGAGCTGATTGATTTTTTCAGATTCAATGTTCAATTTATGACGCAAGTTTATAAAGACCAACCTGAGTCTTTGCCTGGATTATGGAATCGCTTAGAATACAGGGCGTTAGAAGGTTTTGTTTTTGCGATAACTCCTTTTAATTTCACTTCAATTTGTGCGAATTTATGTGCAGCGCCCGCAATGATGGGAAATGTTGTTGTGTGGAAACCTGCGGAATCACAAATGTATTCCGCTCAAGTAATTATGGAATTATTCAAGGCGGCCGGAGTGCCTGATGGTGTCATAAATTTAGTTTCTGTAGAAGGTCCAGTGGCTGGTGATGTAGTATTTAAACATAAAGATTTTGCTGGCCTACATTTTACTGGTTCTACGGGTGTTTTTCGCCATTTATGGAAAGAAATTGGTGCAAACATTGAAAACTATAGAACTTACCCTCGTATCGTTGGAGAAACAGGTGGTAAGGATTTTATAATGGTTCATAATTCAGCCCATGCTGCAGAAGTTGCAACCGCAATGACTCGCGGAGCATTTGAATATCAAGGACAAAAATGTTCTGCTGCTTCAAGAGCTTACATTCCATCTAATATTTGGAATGACGTTAAATCGATTGTGGTTTCTCAAGTTTCATCTATGAAAATGGGATCACCTGAGGATTCGTCAAATTTCGTAAATGCAGTAATTGACGAGAAAGCTTTTGATAAAATTGCTGGTTACATCGATTTTATTAAATCTCAATCTGACGCTGAAATAATCGTTGGTGGAAATTACGATAAATCAGTTGGATATTTTATAGAGCCAACAGTTGTTGTAACATCAAACCCTAAATTCAGAACACTTTGTGAAGAAATTTTCGGTCCAGTTTTAACTGTTTATGTTTATGATGCTGACAAGTATGAAGAAACGTTACAACTTGTCGACTCAACATCAGATTATGCATTAACAGGCTCAATCATTGCAAATGACAGATATGCCATCCAGTTAGCGACAAATTTACTTCGTAATGCTGCTGGAAATTTTTACATAAATGATAAGCCTACGGGTGCAGTTGTTGGTCAGCAGCCATTTGGAGGAGCGCGTGGTTCCGGAACAAATGACAAAGCTGGATCGCCAATGAATTTATTACGTTGGACATCTGCCAGAACGATTAAGGAAACTTTCGTGCCTGCGAGTGATTATAAATATCCGTTTTTGGGTTAAGTTTTAGTAGGGGATTGGTTTTAGTTGTTTAAAACCAATCCCCTATATTCAATCTTCTAAATTACAGCGAAAAAAATGGATTTCGAAAAGACGTTTCCAATTGCACAGAGAAGTGGTGAGCGCATTTTAGTTCGTTGGACCAGAGGATTCCAAAGAGTTGAGTTGTATTTTCAAGATACAAAAATTGGTTTTGTTGATGACGGTTTTCAAAAACTGAAAAAAGGATTCAAAGTTCAAACCGAAATTGGTTTAGTTGAATTAACCCTTTCCGAAGACCCGATAACAATCAATGTTATCTTAGATGGTTTTCATTCGCCTGTAAACATCTCGCATCCTGTACAGCAACTAGCAAAATCGGCATCTTATTTTTGGATAATTTTTACGTTTGCCATTATAGGAAGTATTGTTGAAGGGTTGCAAGTCTCGGGATTAATGTTTGGGATTGTAATTTCTATTAATATAATAATAGCAGCAGTTTATTTGATTTCAGCTATTTACGTTGGCAAAGCAAAACCATGGGCGTTTTATTTAGGTTTTTCAATGTATTGTTTCATGAGCCTTTTAGCGCTTCTTAGCTTGTTTGTAGGGAGCTTTTTCATATACATTGTACTCATCATACGAGCAATTTTCCTGTACTTTTTGATAACTAACATTAAGCACGCAGCATCAACATATCGACATAATTTGATAATTACTAAAAGTTCTAGTGATTTGCTTGATGTTTAATAGATATTACTTCAAACACTTAAAATAATCGAAAGGTTCTAAACAATCTTGGCATTGATAATGTGCCTTGCAAGCAGTACTTCCAAATTGTGAAATCATTTTTGTGTTTCGAGAACTACAAAGTGGACAAGGCACAACCGTTGCTTCACCAAAAAGAACACTTTTATCAACTTCATGTTCTGGTGGAGCAATACCGTATTCTCTTAATTTATTTTTACCGCTCTCGGTCAGCCAATCGGTTGTCCAAGCTGGAGAAAGGACTAATTCAACTGAAGTGTTTTCAACTCCTTTTTCCGTAAGTTTAGCGATAATATCTTCTTCGATGACTTTCATTGCTGGGCAACCAGAATAAGTCGGAGTAATTACAACATGAACACCCTTTTCAGAAACGATTACTTTTCGTACAACACCTAAATCCACAACCGTAAGCACGGGAACTTCTGGATCGAAAACTTCTTCTAGCCATTCCCATATTTCGGATTCTTTTACCATTTTTGACCTGGATAAGCGCGTTGCATGTATTGTAACTCTGCTAAAATATAACCTAGATGTTCAGAATGCGCACCCGTTCGACCACCGATTTGTTCCCAACCATTTTCTGGAATTGAAAGTGTTGCTTGGCTTAAAACATCATGAACGGTATTGCTCCACTCTTTTTTTACGCTTGATAAATCTGGTAAAATTCCTTTTTCGGTAAGTTGCTTCTCTACCTCATCAGCATAAAATAATTCAGCTGTATATCTCCAAAGTGTATTCAGTGATTCTTGAATCCGTTGATTTGATTCTTCCGTTCCGTCACCTAATCGGATAACCCATTCAGCTGAATGTTTAAGGTGATATTTTGTTTCTTTTAATGATTTTTCAGCAATTGCAGCTAATTGACGATCAGAACTATTTTGCAATATTTCATACAAAGGTTTCCGATATGCATCGAATAAAAACTGGCGCATCATCGTCATTCCGAAATCGCCATTTGGTTGCTCAACAAGCAAAAGGTTGCGGTAATCTTTATCGAAACGCAAAAAAGCAAGAGCGTCTTCATCTCTTCCTTTATTTTCAACTTTTCCTGCATAAGCTAAAATCGAAGTGGCCTGACCAATCAAATCTAAAGCGATATTTGTCAGTGCAATATCTTCCTCCAAAATTGGTCCATGACCGCACCATTCTGACATTCTATGCCCAATGATTAAGCTGTCATCGCCTAATCTCAATAAATATTGAAATAGATTTTCGTCCATTGTTTTTTATTAAATCACATGTGGGATATTCCGTCTGGAACATCGTAAAACGTAGGGTGGCGATAAACTTTAGAATCTGCTGGCTCGAACAAGGAGTCTGCTTCGGAAGGATCCGAAGCGAAAATAGCACTCGATTCAACCACCCAAATACTTATTCCTTCAGAACGTCTTGTATAAACATCACGCGCATTTTCCACAGCCATTTCTGCATCTGCAGCACGCAAACTTCCAACATGTTTATGGTTTAAACCTTGTTTACTTCTTATGAAAACCTCCCAAAGAGGCCAGTTATTTTTTGTCATTTTGTTAAGATTTTAAGACATTAAGACTCCCGATTGTTATCGGGAGATATTAAGACTTTAACGAACACGCTTCCTCCAATCAGTGAATCAGCAATTCGCAATTAGCTAAAATTAATTAGCTCGCTTTTTTCTTCAATCTTTGTTTTTCTGCGAATGCCATTGCCGCTTCACGCACCCAAGCGCCATTTTCTTTTGCTTTGCGTCTCGTATCAATTCGATCTTTGTTGCACGGTCCGTTTCCTTTCACGACTTGCCAAAATTCATCCCAATTAATTTCACCATAATCATGTTGACCCTTTTCTTCATTCCATTTCAAATCTGGATCTGGAATTGTAAGACCAATCATTGCAGCCTGAGTTACGGTAACATCAACCATTTGTTGACGCAGTTCATCATTCGTAAAACGTTTTATTTTCCAACGCATGGATTGCGCAGTATGTTTCGATTCGGCATCATTTGGACCAAACATCATAAGAGAAGGCCACCAAAAACGATTCAAAGCATCTTGTGCCATCGCTTTCTGTTCTATCGAGCCAGCGGCCAAAGTTGCCATGATTTCAAAACCTTGGCGTTGATGAAAAGATTCTTCTTTGCAAACGCGCACCATTGCACGCGCATAAGGTCCGTAAGAACATCTGCAAAGTGGCACTTGATTCATAATTGCTGCTCCATCAACCAACCAACCGATTGCGCCCATATCGGCCCAAGTCAATGTTGGATAATTAAAAATCGATGAATATTTTGCTTTGCCTGAATGTAAATCATCTATCGTTTCTTCACGATCTGCACCTAAAGTTTCAGCCGCACTGTATAAATACAAACCGTGCCCTGCTTCATCTTGAACTTTTGCCAACAAGACAGCCTTGCGTCTTAAGTTTGGTGCTCGAGTTATCCAATTTCCTTCTGGTAACATACCAACAACTTCGGAATGAGCATGTTGAGAAATTTGACGAATTAATGTTTCACGATAATTTTCGGGCATCCAGTCGCGCGGTTCAATCTTAATATCGTTATCGATTTTATAATTGAATTGACGTTCTAGTTCTGTAATATCTATTTCTTTCATATCAAAAGATTTTTGTACTACAAATTTACAAAATTGCTCGGTTAAAAAAAATAGATATTGCAAAATTGTGAACCATTGAATTCAAGATTCAACAAAGGGGTTCTATTTATAAATAATGGTGTGATCCATTTGCTTGTGAGAGTCATTTATGGAAATCACATAGTCTAAGCTAATTTAGTAAAACCAGAAAGTTGAATTTCACTTATTTTTGAAATGTTAAATTTTACAATTCAAGTTGATTCTCGAGTAATTTTAAATCATCATTATTATTAAAATTCCCAAATATTGTAAATAAGCCATCTTTATCTGAACTCACGTAATAGACGCACACAAAGGATGTAACTTTATTTGGTTAAACTTTAAAACTGTTTCTAGTGAAAAAGTTGATAATTATATTCAACAAAGATGGGCGTTGCTCGATATTCTCTAGTCAGTACCTTTCTTCAGAAATCACATAACTAGAGAATCGTTTTTCACGCTGAATTTAGTCCAATAATGATTCTGGGTTTTCTATTTTCAGCATCAATTGGAATTATGTATCTTTGCTTCTTTGATTATTCCAAGAATTAATCCTTTTTAAGTGGTAGATACAACAATGAAAATGAATTTTAGCAGCTTAACAGCAATTTCCCCAATTGATGGGCGTTACCAAGGTAAAACCAAAGAACTAACGAAGTATTTTTCTGAGTTTGGACTGATAAGATATAGGGTAATCGTAGAAGTTGAATACTTTATCGCATTGGTGGAATCTTCTGTTGCCCCTTTGAAAAACTTCCCGAAAAATAAATACAGCGAATTGCGTCTTATTTATCAATCATTTTCTGAAGAAGATGCACTTTGGATTAAAGACACAGAGAAAGTTACCAATCATGATGTGAAAGCGGTTGAATATTTTTTGAAAGAAAAAATGACTGATTTAGGATTGGATGAGTTTTTAGAGTTCATTCACTTCGGACTGACATCTCAAGACATCAACAATACCTCAATTCCAATGTCGTTAAAAGAAGCGATGGAAGAATCTTACTTTCCTTTACTTCAGCAGTTGGTTGATAAATTGAATATATTAAAAACCGATTGGAAAGATATTCCTATGCTTGCACGCACGCATGGTCAGCCAGCATCGCCAACGAGACTAGGAAAGGAAATACAAGTTTATTCTGAACGATTAGAAAAACAAATGGATTTATTAAATTCAATTCCATATTCAGCGAAATTCGGTGGCGCAACAGGAAATTTCAATGCACATTTTGTTGCTTTTCCAGAAACGGATTGGGTGGCTTTTGCAAACGATTTCGTGAACAAAACACTGGGATTATCTCGTTCTCAAACTACAACTCAAATTGAGCATTACGATAACATGGCTGCTTTATTTGACAATTTAAAACGAATAAACACGATTATTCTTGACTTGAACCGAGATATGTGGACTTATATTTCAATGGAATATTTCAAGCAACGATTGAAGGAAGGCGAAGTTGGTTCTTCGGCTATGCCTCATAAAGTGAATCCAATTGATTTTGAAAATTCAGAAGGAAATATTGGAATTGCGAATGCACTTTTCGAACATCTTTCAGCAAAATTACCCGTTTCGCGGTTGCAACGAGATTTAACCGATTCAACAGTTCTTAGAACTATCGGCATGCCTTTTGCTCACACATTCATCGCAATGAAGTCATCTTTAGCGGGACTTGAAAAATTATTATTGAACGAAAAAGCGTTTATTGCCGATTTAGAACAAAATTGGGCTGTTGTCGCTGAAGCAATTCAAACAATTTTGCGACGGGAAGGTTTTCCAAAGCCCTATGAAGCATTAAAAGGTTTGACACGAAAAAATGTTCAAATAACAAAAGATATTGTTCACGAATTTGTAGATTCATTGTCGATTTCAGATACTCTGAAAATCGAATTAAAAAAAATTACGCCTCAAAATTACACAGGCATTCAACTAGTTAATTAAAAATGATAAGAGTAAATTTTTTCTGGATCCTTGGTTTTGTAATTCTTACAATTTCGAATTCTCAAGCTCAGCAAACTGAGGTGAAATGGGGCCCTCTCGAACCGAAATCTGGATTATTGTCTGAAATCTTGCCTTTTCAAGGTGCGGATTTTTATACTTTGAGATGGAAGGGCGGAAGCGTTCTAGGTGGATTCTACCTAACAAAACACCTAGATTTCAAAATAGTACAAACAGAGAAAGTGGTTAAATCTGTAAATAATAGCATCGTCAATTTTCAAATGGCTGCAATTATTGATGATCATACAAGTTTCTTTTTATCCGATAGACGCGATGGGAAAGAAGTGCTTTATCTTCAACAATATGGTTATGATTTGAAGCCACGAGGCGATGCAAAATTAATTGCAGAAATATCTTTAGATAAAGGTCAAATGAATACGGGTTATGACATCATTCAATCCAAGGATAAAAAGTTCTTTGCAATTTTTTGGCTGCTGGAAAGGAAAAAATCGGATTATGATAGTTATGGATATTGTGTTTACAACGACAGGATTGAAAAAGTGAATGAGGGAGAATACGATGTGCCTTTTAAGTCTGATTATGCCGAAGTCAGCTCCCATCTTTTGACAAATGCAGGTGATTATTTTATCGCCATTAAGGAATTTGAGCCATCACAAGAAAAAAAAGCGTTCAGAAATTATTTGCAATACAAAGCAATGCACATTTTCCAAGTAAAACCTGAAAAATTATTCGATTACACGATTGATTTAAGAGGGAATAGGGTAGAGGCGATTTCAATTAATACCGACGAAGCCCAACATTTTATTATTACCGGAGTTTATGGTCAAAACCAAGTTGAAGGCGTGAAAGGTTTGTTTTTCCTTAAATTGGATTACAAAAATCAATTGGTTTTAGAAGAAGGCTTCGAAGAGTTTAAAAAGGATTTCATCACAGAGAACTGGTCAGAACGTGAGCTTGAACGCGCAGAGCGACGTGAAGAAAAAGGAAAAGGTGCACCTTCTCTTTATGATTACAAAATGAGAGATATTCATATTTTGCCGGATGGAAGTATTGTTGGATCAATTGAGCAGAATTACGTCATGGCGAGATCGTTTTCTGATACGCGGGGAATAATTTCAACAACTTACACGTATTATTACAATGATATTATTGCATTTAAAATAGCTGACAAAGGTGGTTTTGAATGGTTGCAAAAAATTAAAAAATTGCAAGTATCAACCAATGATGGTGGTCCTTTTAGTTCTTATTCTAGTTTTATTGCTGATAATAAATTGAAATTCATTTTCAATGATAGTCGCGCGAATTACGACGAAAATGGAAATTATGTTCCAGAATCAGCTTATTTGTCTAGATTTTCAAAGAAAGATAATGTCGTTTCATACACCGAAGTTGATTTGGACAATGGAAGTTCCATGAGAAAATCTTTTTTCAGCAGAAAAGAAATTGGAACATTGGCATTGCCTAAAATGTTTGTAACGGATTTCAAACGCAATGAAATGTTGCTTTATACAACGTTTAGAAGTAAGGAAAGATATGGATTGTTGAATTTTGGAGCAATTAAATAGTACATTAAATACGCAAACAATAACTTTTGAAACACCTTTTATTTAATTCTTGAATTTGACTGTGGGTTTGTGAACCAAAGTGCTATTATTTGAGCTTAATGAAATCATTTTTGTGTTTGAAAACACCATAAATGTATTTTCATTTCACTTTGGTACGAGGATTACTCCTAAATTTCAGTTGCTCTTAGTAAAAGAATATCAACGACTAAAGGAAGACGAAAACAGTCGTTTAAAATTAAATTGGAATTTTCAACGAACTTTGGCTAAAGTAAACGATCAAATTCATACTGATTCATTTAAAGAAAACTTAATACCAAAGGAAATCTGTAAACAACAAGCTCACTTCGTTTATGCAAATGAAGCGGACTTATTATATGTTGCGCTTTTCGGTATTACGGCAAAAGAATGGAGAGAAGTTAATCCTGGTAAAAAAGGAAACGCGAGAGATTATTCAACACTGGTACAATTGGTTGTTTTGAGTAATATGGAAGTATAAATGCGTTGTTAATTCAACAGGGTTTATCTCAAAATGTTTGATACAACTAAGTAAGATTGCAAGTAGTAAAATGAAATCATCATTAGCTAACAGCACAATGAAGAAATTAAAATAAACGTCGATAAAAAACCTAAGAAAACAGAGCCTAGCTTCAGGACGGCTCTGTTTCTTAGCTTAGTTGCCGTCCAATTCAAAATCCTTCTCCCAACCTTACTCCTCAAAACAACATTTGAACCTGATCGCTTCGATGCCCTTCACGCAAGTTAATTCAAGCTTCTCCTTTCTCTTTTACAATCTTTTGAATCGGTTTTATTTTCCGAACAATTCCCAACAAAATTAAAAGCAAAGAGGTAAATGCAAATACGCGTCCAAGTCCATCACCTTGAACAGAATAGAATGTATTTGTTTTGTTCATCGCAACCCGATCTTTCAAAGCTGTCTGTACCCACCAATCCGTTTTTTGAAGAACATCACCTCGTTGGTTGATGAAACAGCTGATTCCTGTATTTGCAGACCGTGCAACACATCTTCTGTGTTCAATTGCTCGCAAACGCGCAAAGCTAGCATGTTGCTTATAACCAGGCGTATCGCCCCACCAACCATCATTGGTGATAATGAAAATTGCTTCAGCTCCTTTTTTACATTGTTCTCCAATAAATTCTCCATAGATTGATTCATAGCAAATGGATGGTGCGAAAGCGAAATCAGGTCCTGCAAAAATCATAGGTTCTTTTTCTTTGCCAAGAGAACCTGTTGAACCACCTAAATCAATCGATAAATCTTCTATGGTCGGAAACCAATGTGAGAAAGGAATGAACTCAACCCCTAAAACTAATTTTGATTTATGAATGAATCCAAGATTTCCTGATGTGTCCATCAATACGGAAGTATTGTAATATTCCAAAAATCCTGGTCCAGATTGAATTTTTTTCGATGCACGAGAGCGTTTTTTATCAAAGGTTTTCATGGTTGACGAACCAATAAGTAAAACAGCGTCTCCCCAATTTTTCAAACGCGATTGAAGATAAGCATAGGGCGTAGTTTCTTTAAAAATCGCTTCATCAATGTTATAGGGAATTGCCGTTTCAGGAGCTAAAACAAAAGAAGTGTTGGGAGTGATTTTTTTATCAACTTCATCTGCCATTCTTTTCAGTTGGAGCTTTGGGTCTAAACCACCAAATTTATCATTGTATGGGTCTATATTTGGTTGAGAAATAACAACTTCCACTTTCTTCCCCTGATCGGTGTAATTATAGTAAGTAAACAAAGAACTCGATAAGGGAATGAAGAGCATCAAACCAATTAGAATGAAATACGGTGTTTGAATATTCCATTTTTCTTTTTTAAGAAAACGGTTTTCAACGAGTCGGAAAAACAATAAATTCGCACTTAGAATCCATAAAGAACCACCTAGAACTCCTGTGTATGAGTACCATTGCACCCATGATGGATGAATAGAAAACACGTTTCCTAGCGTTAGCCAAGGATATGAAAGTTCCCATTGAAAATGTAAATATTCAAACCCAATCCAAATCAACAAAAAACCAATATAACCTTCTTTTCGACCAATGTGTTTTTTACAAAAATGAAATAACTGAAAAGCGATTGCCATCAAAAGAGAATTGAAGATAAACGCCATCGCAGCGCCAGACTCATCTGCATTCCAAATCCACCAAGTTGTGCCAAGGTTATAAATAAAAAACGTTAGATAACTATGCAGAAAAATCTTTCTTGAGCGATATTTTGCAACGGTAATTGAATGCTCAACGATTAAAAGGGGCACCCAAGCAACGAATACCAAAGGCGTTAAACTTCCTGTATATGGGAATGATATAACCATTAATACTCCAGATAGAATACTTAGGAAATAACGGTGGGAGCGTTTTAAATTTTTCACGGTGTAAAAATAGGATTTAAAAGCTAGATTTTAAAATTCCATTGTCTCTAGTTTTACTTTGTGGTGTTGGAACCAACATCCATATTAATAGAGAAAACTAGGAAGAAAAATTAATTTTAAATTATCGAATTTTAGCCAAATTGAGTTCTCCTTATTTAAATCAATTTTATCGAAACCATTATTTCAAATTCAATTTCATTTTCTTTAAAGATTCAATTTTCATCAACTTTTTTAAAAATGTTCAACCCCGTTTAGGGCTACTAATGTTAACTTTTTCAATATAATTGTCAACTTTTAAAAAAGCTT
>Ga0105045_10000643_pt1 | contig 26260 bp, 26 predicted proteins | sample MAT02_FD_78089 | JGI IMG/M metagenome (GOLD analysis project Ga0105045, IMG submission 78089) | Freshwater microbial communities from Lake Fryxell liftoff mats and glacier meltwater in Antarctica - MAT-02 (megahit assembly) | ecosystem: Environmental > Aquatic > Freshwater > Ice > Liftoff... | reverse complement strand
CCATGGCCCGAAGTTTGCTGCAATCGGGCCGGTCGATGCGCGTGCGTCCATGGGTTCAGACAATACTTTTGCTTTCGACCGGAGCCGGCACGCCCCGGCTCAGCGCTTGACGTCGAAGCCACCCTCGCCCATCACCGCCAGCACGTCGGCAACTCCGAACAGGTTGAAGTCGCCGGGCAGCGAGTGCTTCAGGCAAGCGGCCGCCAGGCCGAAATGCAGTCCCTCTGCGGCTGCCATGCCGGTGAGCTCGCCATGCAGCACGCCGGCAGCGAAGGCATCGCCAGTGCCGATGCGGTCTACGATCGCGGCCAGCTCGTACTGCGGGGTGGAATGGGTGGCGCCATCACGCAGGCGGTCCACCGCGGACAGCGCGTGATGGTCCACGCTGCGTTGCACACGCAGGGTGGCGGCCATGCGCTGGAGATTGGGGAAGGCTGCGAACGCGGCCTCTGCGCCGGCGTGGAAGCGCCCTGCCGCCGTGTCCTGGGAGAAGCGCGTGCCCAGCACCACCTGGACGTCCCGGTGGCTGGCGAACAGCAGGTCGGCTTCGGCCATCAGCGCGCGCAGGATGGTCGCCGGGTCGCTGTCCCAGGCCTCCCACAGCTTGGACCGGAAGTTAGCGTCGAATGACACTTTGACCCCCGCCTGGCGCGCCGCGCGCACCGCCGCCAGGGTGGCATCGGCACACACCTGGCCCAGCGCCGGTGTCACCCCGGACACATGCAGCCAGGCTGCATCGTGCAAAAGGGCCGGCCAGTCATGCTGGCCGCCACCCGCGCGCGCGAATGCCGAGTCTGCGCGGTCGTAAAGCACCTCGCTGGGACGCTGCATGGCTCCCGGTGTCAGGAAGTACAGACCCATGCGCCCCGGGACCCTGAGCACCCCTGCCGTGGACACGCCATGGCGGCGCAGTTCACCCACCGCGGCCTCTCCAAGCGCGTTGTCGGGCATCACCGACGCCATTGCCGTCCGGTGCCCCATGCGCGCCAGCGATACAACCACGTTGGCCTCTGCACCCCCCGCGCAGACCTCCAGCAAAGGAGACTGCAGCAGCCTCTGCCGGCCTGGAGGACCCAGCCGCAGCAGGACTTCCCCGAAACAAACAACCCGACCCTTCATGTTCCCGCCCCTATGTCGTTTCGCCCCAGGCTACTGGGCGCGGATGGTGTGTTGTCCTCAAGGACACCATAAGCCACTGAAAACAGTACTTGTTGTTGCACCGCACACTCTGTTACGGTTTTTTGACCAGCGGTGTCATTTTACCTCTGGAGGACATGTGGCGGTGACCATATCGCCGATGGACCACACAATAGCGTCGCGCCGAGCGACTATGTGCCCTTGAGGAGGGGAACAATGCAAACTAGAATCAGTCGCGGTAAGACACCGGTTACCATGCTCGCGCTGTCGATAGGGCTGGCGCTGCAGCTGAATGTCCTGTCCGCGAGCGCACAGGACGCTGCACAGGACGCCCCGCCATCCACGTCGGAGCCTTCTGAGCTCGATGCAGTGCAAGTCTTCGGCATACGCCCGTCGCTGCAGAAAGCTGCCGAGGTTAAGAAGGAGGCATCGCAGGTGATGGACGTCATCACCGCCGAGGACGTGGGCAAGCTGCCCGACGACAATGTCGCTGAGGCGCTGCAGCGCGTTCCCGGTGTGCAGATCACCCGGGTCTTTGGCGAAGGGCAATCGGTATCGATCCGTGGCCTGCCTCAAGTGCGGGTGGAAGTGGACGGCCGCACGCTCCTGGGGTGGTCTGCCCGACTGTCCCCTCCCGAGAACGAGCAGTTGGGCCGGAGCTCCGGCCTCGACACGGTCCCCTCGGGCCTGTTCGGACGGCTCGAGGTCCGGAAATCACCAATCGCCAGCCAAGTGGAAGGCGGCCTGGGTGGGTCCGTGAACCTGGTCACTCCCGACCCGCTCGATTACAAGTCATCCGTGTTCCTGCTGCGCGCCAAGTCCACCTACTCCGAAGGTTCCAACGACCTGGAGCCCGCCGTGTCGGGATTGCTTGCCGGCCAGTTCATGGACAACCGCTTCGGGATGTTGCTGGGGTTCGACTACCTCAGCAGGATCACCACCACACAGGCATTCGAGCGCAACGACTTTTTCGCAACCACCACCCCATTGCGGGACTTGAACGGTGACGGTGCCAACGATATCGGCGGCGACCGCTTGCACTACGAGCAGTTCGTCACCGACAGGTCACGTGCCGGCGTCACCTTCGAAGCCCAGTTCAAGGCGACGGACAACCTGACGCTCAAATCCGAGTTCATCTACTCGGAGCTGAAGACAGCGCGCGAGCAGGACTTCATCGCCTGGCGATACGCCGGGCGCCCGACCACTGATGCCGCTTTCCAGGATAATTTCATCGTTGCCGGGAACTCGACCGGCACGCTGCAACAAGCCGGACTGCTGAGGGATGAGCCTACCGACAGCTTCATCGGGGCTCTTTCCGGTCGATGGACCGGCGAGCGGTTGAGCGTGGAGGGCGACCTCAGCTACAGCGAGGGAAATCTCGATCAGACCATCCAGCAGATCACCCTGGACAGCATCAACAGAAACATTCCAGGGCGCTTCGACTACCGGGCTGGCGTAGTACCCAGCCTCGACCTGGGATCGTTCGATCCGGCCAATCCGGCGAACTATCGCGCCAGCCAGGTTCGGGCCAATAGGCTCCTGGGCACGCTGGATGAAACAGTCGCCAAGATCGACTTCAGATATGGCGCCGACTGGGGTCCGGTAACCGCCCTGTATGCCGGCTTGCGTGGCCGCAAGCTGGGTTCGACCACAACTGCAACACGAAGCCAGCTGACTCCGACGCCAGTCGAGATCGCACCGTTCCTGGGTGCCACCGACGGCGGCGCGTTCCTTTCCGACATCAATGGCAGTTTTCCGCGCACTTTCCTGACTACGTTTATCGACAGGGACTGGGTTATCAACCGGGTCGGTGGATATCCCCTCGCTCCGAATGCCTCGCGTGACTTCGACCTGCAAGAAACCTCGACTGCGGGCTATCTGATGGCTGAACTGGAAGGAGATATCGGTGCGCTCCCGTACCGCGCCAATGTCGGCGTGCGGGTAGTGGACACCGACCTGGAAGTGGACACGTTCCTGCAGACCTCCGCGACCAATCTGATCCCGGTCCAGGACAAGAACAACTACAGGAACATCCTGCCAAGCGCCAACATCGTCTTCTACCCGAGCGAAGACTTCCTGGTCCGGTTCGCAGTCAGCAAGACCATGCAGCAGGCCGGCATCCGGGAACTTGCCCCCTCCATCTTCGTCAACCAGACCAATCGTTCGGCCACGGGCGGAAATGCGGCACTCGAGCCCACCATTGCCAAGCAGGCCGACGTGAGCCTGGAATATTACTTCAGCGAGGATGGGCTCCTCTCTTTTTCGGCCTTCTACAAGGATGTCACGGACCTGATAGCCGAACAGACCGTGTTGCAGGCATTCCCGGGTTTCGAAGACCTCGGGCCCATCCCGTATACCCGTCCGGACAACATCGGCAACGCGAAAGTGAAGGGTTTCGAAGTCGGCTATCAGACGTTCTTCGATATGCTCCCGGCGCCATTCGACGGCTTTGGCCTTATCGCCAACTACACTTTCTCCGACGCAGAGGATGACAACGGCAATCCGATGGTTGGCGTGTCCAAGAACAGCTTCAATATCATCGGCCTGTATGAAAAAGAGCGGTTCTCCGCACGGCTTGCCTACAACCAGCGGGACGAAGCAGCCTTCTCTTTCACCCAGGACCGTCCGAACTATATCGACGCCCGTTCGCAGCTTGATGTCCAGTTTGGATGGAAGCTCAACAACCGCTTCAGCCTCCAGTTCCTCGGCTCCAACCTGATGCCCGATGACTCCGCCACGATCGAGTACAGCGCCATTGGACCCGTCGCCCTGAACAGCTACGCCCTGTCAGAACGGCGATACTCGATCGGCATCAGCGCCAAGTTCTGACGGAGAAGGAAATGCGGTACTGCCTGTTTGTCGCTCTAGCGTGCTTCCTGGCCAGCCTCGGTCCAGCCGCCCCCGTTCGGGCGGCTGGACCGCTGCCCAGGATCCTCTTCGACCCTGTTGTGCAGCGGGACGTGCAGTTGCCCGATTTCTCCTATGCCGGCTACGGCTACGGTGAGGTGCCCCTGCCTCAATCGTCGGGGACCGTGATCGAGGTAACACAGTTCGGCGCCACTCCCAACGACCAACGCGACGACAGCAATGCCGTGCTGGCTGCGCTGGCCAGGGCCAACGAGGTCGAAGGGCCCGTGGTGATCCGCTTTCCCGCGGGGAGGTTCATCCTGAGCGAAGTGCTGCTGATCGAACGCAGCCATCTGATAGTGGAGGGCGCCGGGCAGGGCAGAGGCGGCACGGAGCTGCACTTTCCACGCCCGCTTAGAATGGTGGACGGCTCCGACCGGCTGGCGTCGTTGCGGGCGTACCTGACGGAAAACGACAAGCGCCAGGTGGTGCCTGACCGGAACATCGATGAGCCGTTTTCGATTTACAGCTGGAGTGGGGGGTTCATCTGGAGCAAGTCCCCGGACATGCCTGCCGATACGGAATACGCCACCGTCAACAGCAGCGAAGAGGCGATGCAGGCCATCCTTGGGATTGCAGACTCGCAGGATGTCACGGTTGCCGCGGGCTCGAACATCCGGCCTGGCGACGTCATCACGATCCGCTGGTACTCGCGAGACGGGCGATCGAGCGCACTGCTCGACTCCATCTATGGCACTCAGACCAAGGAGATCGGCTCCCGCCTATGGGAAACCCCGGCGCGCGCGATCGTCAAGCAGACCACCAGAGTCACCAGTGTCGATGCCGGCCGCGTACGCATCGCCGACCGGCTTCTCCATGACATCGGCGCGGACATGCCTGCCGACATCGTGCCCTGGCGGGGCCTGACCGAGATCGGCATCCGTGATCTGGCCTTCTCTTTTCCTGTCGGAACGAGCTTCGGGCATCACCTCGAAGAAGGCTGGAACGCCATCTGCCTGACGGACATCTTCAACGGCTGGGTGCGATCGGTGCGCATTTCCAATGCGGACAGCGGGATCCTGATCTACAACAGTGCCAGCCTGACCATACGGGACATCACCACCGAAGGAGAGCGCAAAGCACATTATTCCGTGCATGTGGGCAGCGCCCACAACGTACTGGTCTCCGAGCTGCACGTGTTCAACTCCGTCGTCCACTCGCTTAGCTTCAACACCCTGTCCACTCGATCGGTATTCCAGCGCGCCTCGGTGTTCAAGGACCCGGTGCTGGACCAGCACGCCGGAGCGAACCACCAGAACCTGTTCGATGACCTTCGACTTCACATAACGGCATCACCTTCGAATTCGGGACCGACTTACGCGCTTTGGGATGGTAGCGGTGCTGCTTATTGGCAGCCTGGTCACGGCCGCTTCAATACCCACTGGAACATCCAGCTGACCGTACTTTCCGGCGCCACCCCCCTGGAAAGCGTAACGCTCAACGGTCTGGACGAAGGTCCGGACGCGCGCGTGGTGGGCATCTCCGGAAACCGTGATTTCCGGGTGGATTATCGACCCTCCCCCTACGTCGAGATGGTCAATGCCTTTCCACGCGAAGTGCCCTCGTTATATGACTGGCAGCTTGCGAGACGTCTGAAACAGCACTGATTCGGCAGGCAACAAGTTTGGACCTGTTCGACTCGTTGCCCTGCGACACCGCAGCCAGTCAAACCCAGGCCAGGAGACATTGTTTTGAGCAAGCCCAGCGGCGAATCACACGCCAACTCCCACCCTGGTCACGAAAGTGCAACAGACCACCTCCACGGGAGAGTCCATTGACCAGCCTCCACAGCGTTGCAGGCCAGGCCCTGCCTGCGGCTCCGCTCCTGGACGCGATCGCCGGTGCGTTCGTGCAGGCACGCCTGCAAGGTGCGTCGGTGGCGGGCTTCCCTGGGGCAATCCCGCACGACCTCGTCACTGCCTACCTCGTGCAGGACCGCGCCATCGCCCGCTGGCCCGATCAGGTAGTCGGCTGGAAGGTCGGCTTCATCGGCCCTGAGCGTCGCGACGAGTCAGGCGATGAGCGACTGCTTGGCCCAATCTTCGCCAACGCCCTGCAATCGAACGACTCGGGCAACGTCGGCTTCGAGATCTTCGACGGCGGCTTTGGCGCCGTCGAAGCCGAATTCGTGCTGCGTCTGCAAGCCGACATGCCCGACCAGGCGCAGTGGACGCCCGAACAGGCCGAAGCCTTGCCGGCCACCCTGCACATCGGCGTGGAGATCGCCAGCAGCCCGCTGGCTACCATCAACAAGCTTGGCCCCCGCGTGGTGGTCTCGGACTTCGGCAACAACAACGGTCTGATCATGGGCCCCGAGATCCCCGACTGGCGGCAGATCCCGGAAGCCTCGCTGACCTGCCGCACCTACATCGATGGTGAACTGGTGGGCAGCGGCGGCGCCACCACCCTGCCCGGTGGCCTGCGTGCGGCGTTCGCATTTGCGCTGTCGCGCTCGGCGGCGCGCGGTCGCCTGCTCAAGGCCGGCGACCTGATCGCCACCGGCAATGCCACCGGCATCCATGAGATCAGCGTGGGCCAGCAGGCCCGCATCACCTTCGACGGCCACGGCGACATCGTCTGCCACGCACTGGCGGCCACGGATCACGAGCCTGCGCCTGGCTCGGGAGGCGCGCCATGATCTGCCGGCGCAGGCTGCTGCGCGCCGGCATCGGCGCAGCAGTCGCCGCGCCGCTGGCCGCCCTGCCGGCACTGGGGGCCCTTGCCGCCGGAGGGGCGCGCCAGCTTACCGCCACCGACGTGCACATCCGCGACTACCCCACGGTGCAGGCGGTGCGCTGGATCGGCGAGACCCTGGCGCGCGAAACCAACGGCCGGCTGGACATCAAGCTCTACCACTCCGGCCAACTGGGCCGCGAGTCCGAAGCGATCGACATGGCCCGCTTCGGCGCCATCGACATGACCCGTGTGTACTCGGGCGCACTGAACAACGCTTTCCCGCTGACCCAGGCCCTGTGCCTGCCCTACGTGTTCGATTCGGTCGCTCACATGCGCCGGTCCATGGACCAGGGGGTGGGCGAGGCGGTGCTGCGCGGCTTCGAGCAGCGCGACCTGGTGGGATTGGCAATTTACGACTCGGGCGCGCGCTGCTTCTACAACGCGCGCCGACCGCTGTTCACGCCGGCCGACCTGGCCGGGCTGAAGATCCGCGTCCCCAATTCGGACATCTTCATCCGCATGGTGCGCATGTTCGGCGCCAACCCCACGCCACTGTCGCTGGGCGAGGTGTACTCGGGCATGGAGACCAGGATGATCGACGGCGCCGAGAACAACCTGCGCAGCTTCCATTCCAGCCGCCATTTCGAAGCCGCGCCGTACTGGTCCAAGTCGGATCATTCCTACGCGCCCGACGTCCTGCTGGTATCGCGGCGCACCTTCGAGTCGCTGGCGCCTGTCGACCGCGCCTTGCTGGTGCAGGCCGCGCGCGACTCGGTGGCGGTGATGCGCCAGCACTGGGACGAGTCCGAAGCCGCCGCGCGCCAGGCCATCCAGGACTATGGCGTGGCCTTCAACGAGGTGGATGTGGAAGCGTTCCGCAAGGCTTCGCAGCCCTTGGTGGCTGACTACATCAACCGGCCTGCGATCGCGCCGCTCTACCGCCGTATCCGCGACCTGGCCTGAGGAATCGACGTGTCCCAAGCCCCCCAGACCCTCGAACGCACCAATCCGATCTCGCGCGGCCTGGACCGCCTGGCCAGCGTGGTGGTCGGCATAGCCGCCATCGCCCTGCTGGGGCTGGTGGTGGTGCAGGGCTGGCAGGTGTTCGCCCGCTACGTAATGAACGATTCGCCAAGCTGGACCGAGCCGCTCACTATCCTGCTGCTGAGCACCGCGATGAGCATGGGCGCGGCTGCGGCGGTGCACGAGAACCGGCACTTCGGCTTCTTCCTGCTGGCCGACGCCATGCGTCCGGGGCTGCAGCGCGTGGTCAAGGCGCTCACGCCACTGATCATCATCTGCATCGGATCGGTGCTGGCCTACTGGGGCATGGTCCTGCTGATCGACGGACTGGACGTGAGCATCGCCGGCGCCGACATGCCGCAGAGCATCGGCTACCTGCCGCTGTCGCTGGGCGGTGCGCTGATGGTGGTGTTCGCCCTGCATCGGTTGCTGGTGCCGCCGCCACCACCGATCAAGCCTGAAGGGGACCGCTGAGCGATGGCCATTGCAATCCTGTTCGGAATCTTCGCCATCCTGCTGGTCATAGGCGTGCCGGTGGCCTTCGCCTTGGCCGCCGCCGCACTGGCTACCCTGCTTTATCTCGACTTGCCGACCATCGTGCTGGCCCAGCAGATTTCCGCCGGTACCGGCATTGCATCCCTGATCGCCATCCCGCTGTTTATCTTCGCCGGCGAGCTGATGATGCGCGGCGGCATCTCCGAACGCCTGATCAGTCTGGCCGCCGCCCTGGTGGGCCGGATGCGGGGCGGCCTGGGCCAGGTCAGCGTGCTGTCGTCCCTGTTCTTCGGTGGCGTCTCGGGCTCGGCTATCGCCGATGTGTCCGCGGTCGGCGGCACGATGATCCCGCAGATGGTCAAGCGCGGTTACGACCGCGACTTCGCGGTCAATGTCAGCATCACCGCGGCGCTGGTGGCGCTGCTGGTACCACCCTCGCACAACCTGATCCTGTACTCGGCCGCCGCTGGCGGCGGCCTCTCGATCGCCGACCTGTTCGCCGCCGGCATCATGCCAGCCCTGCTGATGACCGTGGTGCTGATGTTCACCGGGTGGATGGTGGCGATAAAGCGCGGGTACGGTGTCGAGATCTTCCCAGGCTGGCGCGCGGTACTGGTACGCCTGGTCTCGGCGCTGCCCGGGCTGGGCCTGGTGGCACTGATCTTCATCGGCATCAGGGCCGGCATCTTCACTGCGGTGGAGAGTGCCTCGGTCGCGGTCATGTATGCACTGTTGGTAACGGTGCTGCTGTATCGGCAGCTGCGGGTGCGCGAGTTCATGGCTGCTGTCGCCCATGCAGCGCGCACCACCGGGGTGATCCTGTTCGTGATCGCCACTGCTGCGGTGTTCGGCTGGCTGCTGGCCTACCTGCAGGTGCCGGTGGCGGCGGTAGAGGCGCTGCAATCGGTGGCCGAGAGCAAGTTCATGGTGCTGCTGCTGATGATCGTGGTGCTGCTGCTGCTCGGCACCTTCATGGACCTGGCGCCGATGATCTTGATCTGCACGCCGATCTTCCTGCCAGTGGCCCGCGCCTACGGTATCGACCCGATCCACTTCGGCCTGGTGCTGGTGCTGACCGGCGGCATCGGCCTGGTGACCCCGCCGGTGGGCTCTGTGCTGTTCATCGGCACCGCGATCGGCAAGATCAGCATCGCCGAAAGCATGCGCAGCATCTGGCCGTTCTGGCTGGCATCGGTCGGCGTGCTGCTGGTGGTGGCGTTCTTCCCACAGATGTCGATGTGGCTGCCGGCGTTGTTGCGCGCCTGATCACGCAGCCCACCCACGAAGTGCGTGCACCCGGCTTGCTGCGCGTGGGAGTGGGGTGGCCGGGGGTATCGCGTGATGCGCACATGGATGTCCCCGCCCTCCCCCCAGGCTCAGCCCTCCATCTGCTCAAGCTCGCGACCCTTGGTCTCGTGCACGTAGCGGGCCACGAAGAAGATCGAGATGAAGGCGGCCAGCGCGTACAGCCCGTAGGTGCTGGCCAGGCCGATGCCCACCAGCAGGATCGGGAAGGTCATGACGATGCCGAAGTTGGCCCCCCACTGGAACAGGCCGGCCACCGCCAGCCCCGAGCCGCGGATCTGGTTTGGGAACATCTCGCCCAGCATCACCCACATCACCGGGCCCCAGGAGAAGTTGAAGAAGGCCACATAGACGTTGGCCGCGACCAGCGCCAGGACCCCCATGGAATCGGACAACCCCAGGCGCCCGTTCTCGTCCAGGCTCGCGGTGGCAAAAGCGATGGTGACCCCGACCAGCGACACCGCCATGCCTATCGAGCCGATCAGCAACAGCGGCTTGCGCCCGATGCGGTCGATCATGGCCATTGCCGCGACGCAGGCGCCGATGCTGAGCGCACCGGAAATCACGTTGATCAGCAGCGCGTCGTTCTCGGAAAACCCGACCGCCTGCCACAGCACCGCGCCGTAATAGAACACGATGTTGATGCCCACCAGCTGCTGGAACGTGGCCAGCCCGATGCCCACCCACACGATCGGCCGCACCTTGCCGGTGGCCTTGCTGACCAGGTCGGAGAACCGCGGGCGGTGCTGGTCGGCGGCCAGCGAGGCCTCGATCTCGACCAGCTTGGCCTGCGCCTCGGTCGGCCCGTACAGCCGTGCAAGCACCGCCAGGCCCTGCGCCTTGCGCCCACGCGCCACCAGGAAACGGGGGCTTTCGGGGATGAACATCAGGGCCACCAGGAAGAGAGCTGCCGGCACGATCTCGACCCAGAACATCCAGCGCCAAGCCTCGAAGCCAAGCCACAAAACGGAAATTGAGGACCCCGCGTAACGCGCCAGCAGGTAGTTGCTGATGAAGGCGATGAACAAACCAGTGATGATGGCGATCTGCTGCACGGTGCTCAGGCGCCCGCGATAACGCGCCAGCGAAACCTCGCTGATGTAGGCCGGCGACATCACGCTGGCCGCGCCTACGGCCAGGCCGCCCAGGATCCGATAGACCACGAACTCCATCGAACTGGTCGCAATGCCGGAGCCCCAGGCCGACACCAGGAAAAGCACCGCAGCGACGATCAACAGCGCGCGACGACCGAAGACATCGGCCAGGCGCCCGGCGAAGAACGCGCCGACCGCGCAACCCAGCAGCATGGAGGCGACGTTGAAGCCCGTACCGATCTGGTCCGAGTCGAACGCCCGTTGCAGGCCATCGACGGTGCCGTTGATGACACCACTGTCGAATCCGAACAGGAACCCGCCCAGGGTGGCCACGCAACTGATCAGGATGATCAGGCGGTGGTTCTCTCCGCCCGCGGCGGGGGTCTGCGACAGGGACGCGCTGCTCATCGAATCACCTCGGTGGGGATGCGCGACTATAGCCATGAGCCGGGCAGCTCAATGCTGCACTGCAGGATGCCGCGCCGGGCGTGGCACTGCTAGCTTGTCTTGACTATCGGTGTCATCGACCTGCGCGGTGCGGTCGCTGGCGCCAGGCCGCGTGTGCAGCGCTGGCCACTGCCAGTACCGCAACCCGCTAGACTCCCTGCAACCTGCCGGTATCCGTATCCATGCCTGGACCCAAGAAAACCCCGACTGCCGCCGCGGCACCCGCCACTGGCAAGCCGACGATCCCGGGCAAGGCTTCGACCATCAACGACATCGCCCGCCTGTCCGGGGTGTCGAAGAAGACTGTTTCGCGGATCATCAACCATTCGCCGCTGGTGCGGAAGGACACGCGCGAGAAGGTCGAGGCGCTGATGCGCGAGGTGGGTTATTCGCCGGACCCGATGGCGCGCGGCCTGGCGTTCCGCAAATCGTTCCTGATCGGCATGGTCTACGACAACCCCACCGCCCAGTACATCGTCAACATGCAGTACGGCGCGCTGGACGCGATCCGGGATTCGGGTTTCGAGTTGGTGGTGCATCCCTGCGACAGCCGCAACCCCGGCTACATCGACGGAGTGCGACGCTTCGCCATGCAGCAGAAGCTTCACGGTGTGATGCTGGTCCCGCGTGTATCGGAAGACCAGGCGCTGGCCGACATGCTGGCCGAGATCGGCTGCCAATACGTGCGCATCGCCTCGGTTGCCATGGACCAGAACTCGCGCATGGTGGTGACTCATGACCGCGAGGGCGCCGCTGAAGCCGCCTCCTACCTGCACATGCTTGGGCACCGGGACATGGCCCTTATCACCGGTCCGTCGAACTACCGCTCGGCACTGGAACGCACCGCCGGCTTCATCGAAGGCCTGGCGCGTTCGGGGGTGGAGCTGCCCCCATCGCGCATCCTGGAGGCCGGCTACACGTTCGAATCGGGGGTGGCCGCCGCCGAGAAGCTGCTGGCAGGGTGCAACCGCCCCACCGCCATCTTCACCGGCAATGACGAGATGGCGGCCGGCGTGTACAAGGTCGCGATGCGCGCCGGGATCGCCATCCCGCAGCAGCTGTCGGTGGTGGGCTTCGACGACAGCCCGCTGGCCTCGCGCCTGTGGCCCTCGTTGACCAGCGTCCGTCGCGCCACCCGCGACACCGGGCGCATGGCCGCCTCGATGCTGCTGCAGCCGCCAGCCACCGCAGTGGCCTCGGCCAGCGTGCGCCCGCACCTGGTGATCCGCGATTCCTGCCAGCCGCCGGGCTGACCGCGCCAAGGGCGTCGCGCCCATGGGGCGCTCCTGCCGGAAGGTCCGGGAGCCGGCACTCCCGCCACTGCACTGCACTGCGCAATGACACCGGTTACCTGAGGCTTTAGAATGGCTGAACCAACTGTCGCCGGCTGCCCCTCGCCGACGCGTCGCACGGAGCCTGTCCATGTATCGAAAGACCTACCACGCCACCCACCCCGACATGATGGACGGTGCCAGCAACGACCAGCTGCGCGACCGTTACCTGATCCGCGAGCTGTTCGTCGCCGACACCGTGCAGCTGAACTACTCGCACAACGAGCGCTTCGTGATCGGCGGCGCCGCCCCGGTGGCGGGCCCGGTCAAGCTGCCTCACCAGACCGAGCCGGCCTCGGCCGCGGGCAAGCCGTTCCTGGAACGGCGCGAGCTGGGCCTGATCAACGTCGGTGGCGGCGAAGGCAAGGTCACCGTCGACGGCACCACCTACACGCTGGGTCAGAAGGACGGCCTGTACGTGGCCATGGGCAGCACCGACATCAGCTTCGAGTCCGATGATGCGGCCAACCCGGCGCGCTTCTACCTGACCTCCACCCCGGCCCACCAGCGCTTCGAGACCAAGCCGCTGGCCATCGCCAACGCGGTGTCGCTGGAGCGCGGCTCGCTGGAGACCAGCAACGAGCGCACCATCTACCAGTACATCGTGCCGGCCACCTGCCAGTCCTCCCAGCTGCTGCTGGGCCTGACGGTGCTCAAGACCGGCAGCGTATGGAATACCATGCCCCCCCACCTGCACGACCGCCGCAGCGAGGTCTATTTCTACTTCGACCTGGGGGAAAACGAGCGCGTCTACCACTTCATGGGCGAGCCCGAGGCGCAGCGCCACATCGTGGTGGCCGAAAACGAGGCGGTGGTATCGCCTCCGTGGTCGATCCACATGGGTTCGGGCACCAGCAACTACTGCTTCATCTGGGCGATGGGCGGTGAGAACCTGGACTACACCGACATGCGCGTGCTCGACATCTGCCAGCTGAAGTGAATCCACACATGGGCAATCCATTCGATCTGCACGGTCGCGTTGCGGTGGTCACCGGCGCCAACACCGGACTGGGCCAGGGCATCGCCTTGGCCCTGGCCCAGGCGGGCGCCGACATCGTCGCGGTGGGCCGCAGCATGCCCACCGAGACCGAAGCCGGGGTTGCCGCGGCAGGCCGTCGCCTGCTGTGGGTGGAAGCATCGCTGGACACGATCGAGCCGGTGGGCAGGATCGTCGAGGAGGCAGTCACCGGGTTCGGCGCGATCGACATCCTGGTCAACAACGCCGGCACCATCCGCCGCCAGGACTCGCTCGATTTCACCGAGGAGGACTGGGACGCGGTCATGGACGTCAACCTCAAGTCGGTGTTCTTCCTGTCCCAGGCCGTGGCGCGCTGGTGGTCGGCCAACCAGCGCGGCGGCAAGATCATCAACATCGCCTCCATGCTGTCCTTCCAGGGCGGTATCCGCGTGCCTTCCTATACCGCCAGCAAGTCCGGCGTGCTGGGCATCACCCGCCTGCTGGCCAACGAATGGGCCAGCAAGGGCATCAACGTCAACGCGATCGCCCCGGGCTATTTCTCCACCAACAACACCGAGGCCTTGCGCAACGACCAGGCCCGCAACAGGAGCATCCTGGACCGGATTCCGGCCGGGCACTGGGGCGATCCGGCCGAACTGGGTGGCGCCGCCGTGTTCCTGTCCTCCGCGGCTGCCAGCTACGTACATGGCGCGGTTCTGCCGGTGGACGGTGGCTGGCTGGCGCGCTGAGCTTCGCGCGAGCGCGCGCTGCACCCGGTCGCGGGCATCGGATTGCTCCAGCACCACAAGAACGAAATGTATTTCGTGGCGAGCAGCCAGAGCACCCAGTGAAGCGCAGGCCTCAGTCGAGCAACGGCCTGGCCCAGCGCAGATAGCTGCCACGAATGTCCTCGCGGACGTCGCGGACGTCGTCGTCAGCTTCAGCGCCATCGACGCCTGCACCGGCCTGCACGCCCCCGGCCACCTCCGCCCAGGCCTGCTCCGGGCTGGCGGCCCGTGCCCGCACCAGCACGCGGCAGGGTTGCGCCTTGCGCAGCGCCAGCGCGCAGGCCATGAACACATCGCCGGCGGTCCAGCCCGGTTGCTGCAGCAGGGCCAGCACGTATTCGCGGGGGGTGGCGTAATAACGCGCCAGTTCATCGGCAAAGCTGTCGGGGTAGCGGTCAGCGTAGCGATTGATGTCGGCCAGATGCCGGTCTACCCAGGCATCTCCCCTGTCCGGTGCGTACTGGGCGGATCCTTCGCCACTGCCTTGCTGGGCAGAGGTCGGGACACTGGAAACGCCCAACGCCAGCATAAGCAGAACGCAGGGTCCGGAGCGGGAAGTCAGGCGCGGCATGGGCTCATTGTGCCGCAGCTGCCCGCCCCGGTGTCAGGACTCCTGGATCAGCGGCCTCGCCCATCGCGGCGGTCGCGACGGTCGTCGCGGCGGTCGTCGCGACGGTCATGGCGGTAATCGCGCCAGTCGTGGCGGCGGTCATGGCGGTTATGGCGTTGCGAAGCGCGGTAGTCGCGGGCGTAGCCGTAGTGCGGAGCCGGACGATAAACCACGTGGCGCGGTGGCGCGGTACGGTAAATCACGTGTCGCTGCGGCGCGTGTCGGTACACCACATGCCGCGGTGGCGCCGGGCGATACACCACCTGGTGGTGGCGCGGAACGAAACGGTAATAACTGGGGTGGTGGTAACGATCGCGGACAATCACCACGCGGTCGTAGCGGCCATAGTCGCCATGCCGGTAGTAGGGCTGGCCGCCGTGGTAGATCACGTCGGCCACGTTGACCAGGACGCGCACCAGGTCGTCGCTGGCGTGGGCCTTGCCGGGCGCAAGCGCAGCCAGGCCCAGCACGGCGGCCAGGACAGCCGGAGCGATCATTCGGGAAAGGATGTTGTCGTGCATTTCAGGCTCCTTCGCGCCGCGCATTGCGTAGCACCGACAGTGCAACCGGGCACTTGAACGTTGATTCAACGCCTGCGCATGTAACCGTTACCGGCGATTCCCGCTGGCTGGCTCGTTAATCCGCGGTTGGGCCGGGACCGCACTTCCCGCGCGGCCGCGCACGCTTTCGGTTGCCATCAACCCACGTCAGGATTCGCGCTGGTGTCGGCCGGGGACGGCAGGGTCGGATCCTTTGCAGCCGGATCAGTCGGATCGATCGGCGGCGGCATGCTCGGGTCGATCGGTTGCGGCACGCTTGGATCGGTCGGCGGCAGGGTCGGATCGAACATCGGGTTGGTGGGATCGATTGGCGTCGGGGTCATCGGGTCCACGGCTGGCGGGGTCAGCGGATCCGCGGGCGCGGACAGCGTCGTATCCGGCGTGGCGACCGGCTGGTCTCCGTTGGAGCAGCCAACCGCCAGCGCGCAGGCACCCAGCGCGGCCAGCAAGGCCATCGTGCGAGTCGTTGGACCCTTGATAGCGATTCTCATGTTGTTCTCCTCGAGGTCGGTTGTTGCGCAGTGCGATGGTGGAAGGCAGGCGTGTAGGCCCGGGACCGGCAAACGCCTACGGTGTCTGCGGCTCGGAATGGTTCTGCTCGAGGTAGCCGCGATATTCGTCCGCAGTCAGGATGCCATCGGCATCGGCGTCAGCCTGGTCGAAGATCTGCGACAAGCGCGCATTGCTGGCAGCTTCCTGCTTGCTGATGGCGCCATCCTTGTCGGCGTCCACTTCCTCCCAGCCCTGCTGCCCGGACTGAGAAGTGGCAGCCTGCGATTGGTCGACCCTGTCCGCGCCGGTGGCTGCCGGCTCGGCCTGCGGCGGCGGCTCGGTGCCGGGCGGAGTCTCGGCCACCGTTGCGGCGTCCTGGGGCTCAGCCAGCGGCGCAGGCTGGGACCACGGGTCCAGGGGCGGGCTTGCAACCGGATCGACCTGGGCAAAGGCCATCGGCATGGCCATGGCAGCGGCCAGGACGGTCATGGCCACCAGCGGCTTGCGTGCAAGCTTGATCATCGTCGTAGCTCCACCTTGAATGAGATGCGCCATGGCACCCGGGCAGACTGCGACGGACCAGGTGAACAAAACATTCGTTGGCCGCGGCGCTAGGGCCAACCGGCCATTGCGCTGTACGGCAAGTCATGGCGCACACTGTCCGGGCACCCTCCAGGGTGGACGCGGGATGCATTCGATGACCAGGATCATGATCGTGGGTGCCACCGGCCTGGTCGGCAGCGAGCTGCTGGCCTTGGCGCTGGCCCATCCCGCCGTCAGCCATGTGGTGGCACCGGTGCGCAGGACGCTGCCTGCGCACGCGAGGTTGCTGGCGCCGGTGGTGGACTTCGAGCACCTGCCCGGGCAAGCCGACTGGTGGGCGGTGGACGTGCTGCTATGCGCACTGGGCACCACCCGGAGAGATGCAGGGTCTGCCGAGGCCTTCATCCGCATCGACCACGACTATCCGATGGCGGTAGCGCGACTGGCCCGCAACCACGGCGTCCCCAATCTGGTGGTCGTGTCGGCGGCGGGGGCCGATGCCGGCTCGCGCCTGCTGTATCCGCGCAGCAAGGGGCTGCTGGAGGACGGACTGCGCGAAGCCGGGTTCGATTCGATCACCCTGCTGCGTCCCTCACTGTTGCTGGGTCGCCGCGTCCGGGTGCGGCCGCTGGAGCAACTGGCCATGCGGGTGCTGCCGACGCTGGCTCCGCTGCTGCCAGCGCGCTACCGGCCGGTACGCGCCAGCGCGGTGGCGGCGGCCATGCTTGCCGCGGCCCTGGCTCCGCAGCCCGGTGTACGCGTGGTGGAAGCGGTAGACATCGGCAGCCTCGCGGTCTGCGCGCCCGTGCACTGACACCCGGGCGCTGCCGCGGCGGATGGGTCAGGCCTCGTTCTCGCCGCGTGCGTGGACCGCGGCCACACCTTCGTCATCGATGTCCACGACCACGTTGATCGGTCGACAACAGACATGGCAGTCCTCGATGTACTGCTGGCTGCCCGCCGAAGGGTCGATCGGAAGGTCGATGCTCTCCCCGCAGTAGGGACAGTGGATGGATTCGAGCACAAGCATGGTTGCTGCCTCGAGTTGGGGGATGCAGCAGTGTGGACCCTCCTGCACCCCTCACGCATGCCTAACCGCGACGGAGTAATCCTGTAGCGAGAAACCGGCCAACAAGGAACACGCCCATGAAGAATCGCCACGTATTCAGCGCACCCGACATCCGGACCGCGCAAGCCGGCATCCGCGCCGCGCGCCAGGCCGGCATCGATGAGGCGGACCTCTCCCTGGTCGCACGCTCGGATATCGAACTGGAGGACATCCCCGACCGCCAGAAGCAAGCCAGCACGGATTTCAAGCCGGCCGCGATGCGCGGCGCGGCGGCGGGTGGTGCAACCGGATTGCTGGCCGGACTGGCGGCGGTTGCATTCCCGCCGCTGGGCGTGACCCTGGCAGGCGCCGCGATCATGACCGTGGGCGGCGCCCTGGTCGGCACCTGGGCGGCCGCGCTGGTGGGTTCAACGGTGGAAAGCCCGTTGCGGCGCAAGTTCGAGGAGGAAATCGAGCAGGGTCGCATCCTGGTGGTGGTGGATGCCGATGACGAAACCCTGGAGCGCGCCGGCCCGGGACTGCGCGAGAGCGGCGTCACCCCACTGCAGTTCGAGACCCCTTCCGCGCTCAGCTGAGGCGCTGTGAACTGAGGGTCGCGCGCAAGCGCGCGCCGTGTGCCGCCTGGCCTTCGCTCAGCCCGCCACTTCCACGCCGGTGGCCACTATCCGGTACTCGAACCGGTCCACCGGCGTATTGCTGCCAGCGTCCTCGGCCAGGTGGGTGGCGGCGTGTTCGTCCAGCTCGTGGCGCGACAGCACGCCCTGGACTACCGCACGGCCGCGCACCTCCGCGGGAATCGCGAAGTCGTGGTCACCCAGCATCACCCGGGCCACCTCGCCCTGGTCCTCCAGCATCACCCAACACCCTTTCTTCTGGCACACGTCGGTGATCCGACCGCTGAACTTGCGGCTGATGCCCGCATGCGCCTCGATGTCGGCGGTGGCCGCGCCCAGGGGCGTGGCCGCTCCGGCCGGGTCGATGGCCGCGCCGTACGCAACGGGCCCGGCGGCCAGTGCCGGGGCGGTGAACGCGGACAGGCACAACAGCAGGGTGATCAGGCGCATCGGAGCACAGCCGTGGCAGCAGGGATGCTGATGCTACCCCGTGGCGGCCGCGGGCAACACTCCTTTAACCGGTTGCATGGCATAGATGGGCGACCAAAAACAGATGGTTACCCGCGAAGGAGACCGGATATGCGACCCTCGATCCTCGGCGCCGCGTGCGCCTCAGTGCTGCTGCTCGGCGCCACCGCCTGCGCCAGCTCGCAGCCCGCACCGGCTGCCGCGCCGTTCGACATCGTGGAGGCCGGCAAGTTCGACGAGCCCTGGGCCATGACCTTCCTGCCCGATGGCCGCCTGCTGGTGACCGAGAAGGCAGGAGTGCTCAAGCTGGTGGAAATGTCAGGCCCGTCCAGCGCCAACAAGGTCGGCCGCGTCAGCGGCGTACCCGAGGTGACGTACGGCGGCCAGGGCGGGTTGGGTGACGTGGTCCTGCATCCGCAATTCGCCAGCAATGGCCTGGTCTACCTGAGCTATGCGGAGGCAGGTGATGGAGACCTGAGCGGCGCGGCGGTGGCGCGTGCGCGCCTGACCCTGGACGACCACGGCGGTGGCTCGCTCGGCGGCCTCCAGGTGGTGTGGCGCCAGGCGCCCAAGGTGAGCGGCCGCGGCCACTACGGCCACCGGATCGCCTTCGACCAGGACGGGATGCTGTGGATCAGTTCGGGCGACCGGCAGAAGTTCGACCCGGCCCAGGACATGCAGTCCAGCATGGGCAAGATCGTGCGCCTCAAGGATGACGGCAGCGTCCCGGACGACAATCCGTTCGCTTCCCAGGAGGGCGTGGCGCGGGAAGTCTGGTCGCTGGGCCATCGCAACCCGATGGGCATTGCATTCGACCCGCAGGGCCGGCTGTGGGCGCATGAGATGGGCCCCAGGGACGGCGACGAACTGAACCTGATCGTGCGCGGCGCCAACTACGGCTATCCGATCGTCTCCAATGGCGACCACTACGACGGCCGCAAGATCCCTGATCACGACACGCGGCCCGAGTTCGAGGCGCCCAAGACCACCTGGACCCCGGCGATCTCGCCCGCCGGCATGGTCCTCTACAGCGGCCAGGCGTTTGCCGACTGGAACGGCGACGCCTTGATCGGCGGGCTGTCCTCCAGGGCCCTGGTGCGCGTCGAGATGGATGGCGACCAGGCCCGCGAAGTGGAGCGCTATGCCATGGACAATCGCATCCGCGAAGTGGAGCAAGGGCCCGACGGCCACCTGTGGCTGCTCGAGGACGAGCGCGATGGTAGCGGTGGCCGCCTGTTGCGCCTCGATCCGAAATCCTGAAGGCGGCTGACTCCGCCTACCGCTGCGGCGCCGTCTGCGCAGGCACGGCGCTCGCATCGGCCGGGCGCAGCGGCGCGGTGCCCAGCGCCTGCCGGTAGCGCTGGTACAGCGCCTGCACCTTGTCCACGTAGGCCAGCGTCTCGGCGTAGGGAGGCACGCCGCCGTGGCGGGTCACCGCGCCGATCCCCGCGTTGTAGGCCGCTGCAACCAGCACGCGGTCGTTGCCGTAACGCCTGCCAAGCACTTGCAGGTGGCGGGCGCCCGCGGCAATCGACTCCACCGGCGAAAACGGATCGGCCACGCCGTATTCGGCGGAAACCTCGGGCATCAGCTGCATCACCCCCTGCGCGCCCTTGGATGACACCGCCAGCGGGTCGAAACCGCTCTCGGCGTGGGCGATGGCGCGCAACCAGGCATCGTCCACCCCGGTGCGCCTGGACGCGGCCTTGAAGTGCGAGGCATACACGTCGATGCGCGGTTCTCCCACCTGCCCCAGTCCCGCATGCGCAGGCTCGCCCGCGGGCGTGGCCACGGTGAAGCGCAGATACACGCTGGAACCAGGCAGGTTGCGGGTGCCGTACACCGGCACGCCATCCTGTTCGCGCTGGTACAGGGTGCCGCTGAACACTCCCATGCTGCCCCACAGGTTGGGCGCCCGCGCGGCGTCGTCTTCGACCGCATTGGCCTTGCAGCGCGAGCCCGGTTCGGGCGCGGTCGACAGGCTGACCGTGCCGTCGCGCACGCAGCGGTAGATGGTCCTGGACGCGGCTTGCGAATCTGCCTGCGCGACCTGGCCTGGATCGGACTGCGGCGCGGCGCTGGCCAGCGGTATCGCCAGCACCAGCAGGGCCCCGCCGAGCATCACCACGGCCAGCAGGTTCCAGGAAACGACCAGCAAGGCGAGGTTGCCGGTTGACGCAAGACGGGAACCGGCGCGCTGCGGGCCTGCATGGGTGTTTCCTCAGGAGTGGCCTGCGTTGAGCATACGCTTCCGCCGCAGCGGGGCGCCCCGCCGCGGTCCTTTGACCGGGCCCTTGACAGGCCTGCTAAGCTCCTCAACGGGGCTTCAGATCGAGACGACGAGACACGGGGATGCACAGCATGGGCGTCAAGCTCAAAGCCGGTTCCATGGACCTGGAGCTGGCCTACATCGACTGGCTGCGGGCGCAGGGCCACAATCCCCGCGATGGCATCGACTCGTTCTTCAGCGAGTCCGAATTCGTGCGTTCGCAGATGCTCTTGATCCACGAAAGCGAACAGGAGCAACTGTCGGCCGAAGCGCGCGAACACCTGCGCCGGCGCACCGGCGATCCGGTGTTCTCGGCACAGTTCCCGATGGTCTACAGCTGCGATGACGAACACGGCGCGCCGACGCGCTACACGATCACCCTGACCCTGGCCGACAAGGGCGCCGAGTGGGTGGGACGGGTGTGGAACGGCAGCGAGTTCCTCGGCGAGATCCGTGGCGAAGGCAGCGGACCGCAAGCCAACTACCTGGAACTGGCGCGCATGGACATCGAATCCAGGATCAAGCGCCCTGGCGGCATCCACCAGGGGCGTGACGGCGCCACCCGCTAGTCCCCAGCCCCGGCCCCTACGCGCCTGCTGGCCGGTCCGCTACACTCGGCCCTCGCCGCGCAAACGCCGCAGCCAACACGGAGGGGATACCGATGAACAAACCATTCGAGGGCCTGCTGGTCGGGCTCGCGCTGCTTGCGGCAAGTACTTGCGCGCTCGCCCAGGGCAATGACCGCTGGCGCATGCCGGTGCAGACCCACACCCTGGACAATGGCCTGACCGTGGTGGTCTCCGAGGATCGCAGTTCGCCCACGGTCGGCGTCAGCGTGGTCTACCACGTCGGCATGCGGCTGGAGCCGGAAAACCGCACCGGGTTCGCCCATCTGTTCGAGCACCTCATGTTCCAGGGCACGCCCACCGCGCCCAAGGGCATCTTCGACCGGGTGATCCAGGGCGGCGGCGGCATCCTCAACGGCTCGACCCGTGCGGACTTCACCAACTACATCGAGACGGCACCGGTGTCGGCGCTGCGGCCGATCCTGTGGCTCGAGGCAGACCGCATGAAGACTCTCGACTTCTCCCCTGCCAACCTCAAGAACCAGCAGGACGTGGTCAAGGAGGAAATCCGGGTCAACGTGCAGAACCAGCCGTACGGGCTGTTCTTCTGGACCGACCTCAGCCGCCTGGCGTTCTCGCGCTGGGCCAACGCCCATGACGGCTACGGCAGCTTCCAGGACCTGGAAGGCGCCACCCTGGAGGATGTCGAAGCCTTCCATCGCGACTACTACGGGCCCAACAACGCGGTGATCGGAGTGGTCGGCGACGTCGATGCCGAGCAGGTCTTCGCGATGGTGGAGGAGTACTTCGGCGGCATCCCCTCGCGTGCCACCCCGGCGCGACCGGACGTATCCGAACCCCTCAACACCGAGGAGCGGCGCGAAGCGCAGGCCGACCGACTGGCCCAGGTGCCCGCGCTTGCGGTGGGCTGGAAGATGCCGGCACGCGGCACCGATGACCACGCGCCCATGGCTGTGCTGGCCCAGCTGCTGGCCGGTGGCGATGCCTCGCGCCTCTACCAGGGCCTGATAAAGGGCCGCGAGCAGCTGCTCAACCTGGAGGGCGGCATGAACTGGCCACTGGGCAGTGCCTGGGACTACGACGGCCCGACCCAGCTGGTGCTGTTCGGCCTGTACAAGCCCGATGTGCAGCCCGATGCGGTGCTCGAGGGCATCGACCAGGAAGTGGCGCGGATCGTGGCCGAAGGCGTCGATGCGCAGACCCTGGCCCGGACCAAGACCAAGCTGCTGGCCGATTACGTCAACGGCCTGGAGCCTTTCATCTCGCGCGCCGACGAACTGGCCAAGGCCCAGGTACTGTGGGGCGACGCCGAGACTCTGAACCGGATCCCGGACTGGATCCAGGCGGTGGAATCGGCCGACATCCAGCGCGTGGCCAGGACCTACCTGACCCGCGGCAACCGCACGGTCATCGATCGCGTGCCGCTGGCGATGGCCCCGGCGCGCGGCATCGAGCTCCCGGCCGCGGCCGCGCCAACGCCGCAAGCCGCGGCCCAGGACTGAGGACACGCCCATGACGACCACCTACCCGATGAACAAGCGCCCGCTGCTGCTGGCAATCCTGCTTGGACTTGCCGGCGCCGCCCAGGCGCAGGCGCCGGCACCGGCGCAACCGGCTGCCGCACCCCCCACCGCCCTGCCCGCCGACCTGCCGCCTTATGGCGAGGAGCAGCCGCTGCCGCCGCTGGACCTGAGCGCACGCACGCTGGCCAATGGACTCACTGTATGGGTGCTGCCGCGCCAGGACGGCCTGCCCAAGGTCAACTACGTGCTGGCGGTGCGCGGCGGCCTGGCGCATGACCCGCGCCCACTGCCGGGCCTTTCGAACCTGATGGCAGGACTGCTGTCCGAAGGCACCGCCACCCGCAGTTCGGTGCAGATCGCAGAAGAACTGGCTGCACTGGGCGCCTCCGTCGGTGCCAGTGCCAACAGCGATGGCGTGGTGGTGAGCGCTTCGGGCCTGTCCTCGGCGGCGGGCCCGCTGGCCGAGGTTTTCGCCGACGTGGCGCGCAGTCCGGCATTCCCGGCCAACGAAGTGGAGCTGGCCAAGGCCAATGCGCTGCAGGCACTCAAGGCCTCAGAGGCACAGCCGGGCTATCAGGCCAGCAAGGCAATGGGGCGGGTGCTGTATGGCGACCACCCCTATGGCAACACCTTGCCCACTGCCGATTCGATCAGCGCCACCGACATCGCCGCATTGCAGGGCGCGCACGCAGCGCGCTTCCGTCCTGACCAGGCGCTGCTGGTGATTACGGGGCGGCTCAGCGCGGAGCAGGGGTTCGCCATCGCCGAGCAGGCGTTCGGCGACTGGCAAGCGGCAGGCCCTCCGTTGCCTGCCGTGGCCGCGCCCGCGCCTGCCGCTGCACCCAGCTTCGTGCTGGTGCCGCGTGCCGACAGCGTGCAGTCAGCGCTACGCATCGGCCGCCCGGCCTTCGCAGCCGGTGATGAGCGGGCGGTGGCAGCGGCCTTGACCAGCACCATCCTGGGAGGCGGTTTCGACAGCCGCCTCATGCGCAACCTGCGCGAGGAGAAGGGCTACACCTATGGTGCCGGCAGCAGTTTCGGCCTGCGCCGCCAGGGCGGCGCGTTCGTGGCCTCGGCGGACGTTCGCAACGAGGTGACCGGCGCGGCGGTGGGCGAGTTCCTGGCCGAGTTCGATCGGATGCGCAACGAGCCGGTGCCCGCCGACGAACTGGAGCGCGCCAAGCGCTACACCGCCGGCGTATACCTGTTCCAGAACCAGCTGCAGGGCTCGGTGGCCTCGGCCCTGGCCGGCAACTGGCTGCTGGGTCGGCCCGCCGATTACCTCAGCACTTACGTGGCCAAGGCGCGGGAGCTGACAGCCGCGCAGGTCCAGGCGGTGGCGCGCGAGTTCTTCGATCCCAAGGCCCAGAACATCGTGGTAGTGGGCGACGCCGCGGTCGCCTCGCAACTGCAGCCGTACGGCGACTTCAGCACCGACTGACCCCGCCCGCATGCAGGCTGCGCTCAGCGTGGCCCTGGTCGGCCAAGGCTTCGGCGGCAAGGTGTTGCATGCCCCGCTTGATGTGAAGCGGGCGAGTCAGGCCTTGCGGCAGCCGGGGAACTGCGGGGCCGCCGCAGGGTCCATGCACCACTCCGTGGCCTCGCTGAGGCCTTGTATCTCGCTTGCCTGGCCGGAAGCCAGTTCGAATCGGTGCAGCAGCCGTGGTGCGCAGGAAACAGCCAGCGTCGCTTCGGTCGCGGCGCGGCAGCCGGGTTCGTAGACCAGGTAATGGCAGCGTCCGCTGGCGCTGTAAAGGCATTCGAAGCGGGTGCTGCCGGCCGAAACCGATGCCCGCGACGCGTTGAATGCCACCCCGTCGAGCGAGCTCACGGTGAACGTGGTGCTGCTGGGCGATGGCTCGCAGCCGCCCAACGTGGTCAGCAGCGAAACAAGTGCGATCAAAATGCGCATGGTGGTTCTCCTGGCGGCAAGGGGCACGAAGCCTGCTGGCCGACTCACATGTTCCGGAACAGCGACATGAAGGGCGCGCTGACCGCGAGCGTCTCAGGGCGGGACTTGAGGCTGACCGTGCCCTTGCCGCTTTCATCGCGTGCGATCGAAGCGATCGCGCGCAGGTTGACGATCGTGGATCGATGGATCTGCTTGAACACGCCGGGGTCGAGAATCTGCAGCAGCTCGCGGATCGGCTTGCGCAGCAGAGCTTCACCCTGTGCGGTCATGACCACCGTGTACTTGTGCTCGGCCTGGAAATAGGCCACGTCGTCGACCATGATCAAGCGCGTTTCGCGACCCACGCTGGCGGTGACCCAGACCAGCGGTTCCGGTGGCGCCGGTGGCGCATGCGCAGCCAGGTTCCTGATCAACGCAGCCAATGCCCCGGCGTCGGGATTGCCGTGCGCAAGCCTGTCCTGCAGGCGCCGCACGGTGGCGGCCAGGCGTTCCGGCGCCACCGGTTTGAGCAGGTAGTCCAGGGCGCCCTTCTCGAAGGCGTCCACCGCATATTGGTCATAGGCGGTCACGAACACGACCTGGGTCGCGGGGCTGGCATCGGCAGCGGCGGCTGCCACTTCCAGGCCACTCAGCCCGGGCATTCGGATGTCCAGGAACGCCACTTGGGGCTGGTGGGCGGCGATCGCCTCCAGGGCGGAGGCACCGTCCTCGCACGCGGCCACCACCTGCAGCTGGGGCCAGGCCTCGGCCAGCAACGCGACCAGTGCCTCGCGCAACAGGGATTCGTCTTCAGCGATCACGCACTCAGTCACTGCAATGTCCCTGTGCCGATGCGACCGGCACGTTGATGGTGGCTGCGACCCCCGAGGGGTAATTCGCGACGATGGAGAACGAGGCTTCGGTTCCGAACGCCAGGCGCAGCCGCTCGCGCACGTTCTTCAGGCCGATCCCGGTGCCGCTGCTGCCCTCGTCGAAGCCGTGGCCGTCATCGGCCACCGTGACCGCCAGCGAATCGTCCACCCTGCGCGCGATGATCCAGATGGTGCCCCCGCCCGGCTTGGGTTCGAGCCCGTGCTTGATGGCGTTCTCGACCAGGGTCTGCAGCATCATCGTCGGGAACGGCAAAGAAGTCAGCGCGTCCGCCACTTCAACCTGGAAGGCCAGGCGAGGTCCCATCCGGATGCCGAGGATCTCCAGGTACGAGCGCGCGCGCTCGAGTTCGTCGCCCAGGGTCGAGCTCGGGTCTTCGCTGCGCGGCAGCGAGTGGCGCAGGTAGGTGATCAGGTTGCCGAGCATCTGGTCGGCACGCGCCGGATCGCTGCGGGTCAGGTATTGCGCGCTGGCCAGGGTGTTGTAGAGGAAATGCGGCTCGACCTGCGCGTGCAGCAGGCTCAGCTTTGCGACGGTCAGCTCCTTCTCGGTGACCGTCTGTTGCGCCGCCGCCCGCTCGCT
>Ga0105045_10000642_pt1 | contig 26268 bp, 18 predicted proteins | sample MAT02_FD_78089 | JGI IMG/M metagenome (GOLD analysis project Ga0105045, IMG submission 78089) | Freshwater microbial communities from Lake Fryxell liftoff mats and glacier meltwater in Antarctica - MAT-02 (megahit assembly) | ecosystem: Environmental > Aquatic > Freshwater > Ice > Liftoff... | reverse complement strand
GTCGGGCTTCGTGAAATCCCAATGCCTCAAAAAACATAAAAGAGAAGTCAGGTAGAAGAATCCTGATAGGACGTTTTCGCGTTGCGATATCCATGCAACTGATTCGACGTGAACGGGATGGACCGCAAAAATGATCGCGGCAACCCATGCGCCCCGAACGGATAGCCGTGTTAACAATCGCCACAACAACAGCGAGCTGATGATGTGCAGGGCGAGATTGGTCCAGTGATACCCACCCTCCCAAAGTTCCCAGATTTGGTATTCAATCCAAAAGCTAGTATGGACCAGCGGGTAATACTGAGGCGTCGCCGATGGATCGAGCCAAATGTTGCGGAGCCCGACGGCGTCCCGCAATGCGGCGTTGTTAATGACGTAGACCTCATCGCCCCAAATGAACCCGGCGGTTGTTGCGCGGGAATAGGCGAAGATCGTGATGGCGACGATCAAGACGACTCCGACGAGGATCGGAAATCGAGACGGGGAAGCGGAAGAATTCATGGTGTGTTCCAGCGTGTCAGACGGGAGGAACCATATTACCACACGCGGAGTGTGCGAAGCATTGTGGTCGTCCAGCCATGCCGCCGTGCGGGCTGAGCACCGCCGTGCTAGATAACGGCACCAAACGAAAAAACGGCCCGGCAAGTTATTCACCTGCCGGACCGTTTTTGATGGTCACGTCTGAAGGGATCAGGCTGACTGCGTTGTCAAAGCTTTATCAGCTTATCGAACGTAGCGAGCACTGGCCTGAATGACGCGACGCTTGCTTTGGTACGAAGCACTTGGGTCGACGATTGGTGCCGGAGCCATTGGCGCCGCATCCATAGTCGGAGCGGCTTGCATCGGAGCGGCTTGCATCGGCATTCCCGAATCGCAAGAGTTGCAACCGCTGTCACAACCGGAGTCGCAACCGGAGTCACATCCGCAATCTTTTTTGCACGAGAACAGTTTGGCGAGCAGACCGCATTTCCTGCTCTTCAAACCGCAACCGCTGTCGCAGCCAGTATCACATCCGCCGCACGCTGGTGCTTCTTCGCAACCGCAGGCTGGTTCGGCACATCCGCATGACGGAGATGAATCACAGCCGCCGTTCTTCTTGCAACTAAACAGTTTGCTCAGCAAACCGCCTTTATTCTTTCCGAAGCAGCCCGCGCCACTGTCGCATCCGCCACATGCGGGTGCTTCGCAACCACAAGCTGGATCGCTGCTTGCGCAGTCGCCACATGCGGGTGCTTCACAGCCACAAGCTGGATCGCTGCTTGCGCAGTCGCCACATGCGGGTGCTTCGCAGCCACAAGCTGGATCACTGGTGCCACATCCGCCACATGCGGGTGCTTCGCAACCGCCCGACGATGGGGCTTCGCAGCCACACGCCGGTTCGGTATCGCAGCTTCCGCATGGGTCTTCGGCACCACATGCTGGCTCGCTGCAACAAGAAGTTGCGCATCCGCAACCTTTGCCACCGAGCATTTTGTCTAACAAGTCGAAACCAAAGCTCTGGCTGCTCATCATGCCAAGAACCAGGGTCGATGTAAGTATTAACCGCTTCATGGAGCCACGTCTCCTTGTCGCTCTAGCGTTGTAATTCTCGGTCGTGAACACTTGGTCACACCGGATCGGTTGGGGCAAGCTCAGGCACGGTCGGTGTTCGAAGTCGCCGCCGATCGTGTCCGAAACTTGGCCGAGTACTCCGACGATTCAGGTGCGGGACACCCGATTCGCTGACTTCGTTCTACTCAGCTCGTTCCCATCCAAGGGTTTAGCGGCGGGCATTTCGCTTCGCCACCGATCCCTATTCCGTTGCATTCATTGTGATCTCGACCGACGAGACACCGGCGTCCGTTGCCGATGACTCTGGGTCCTGCCGGGTCATTGGGGGGCGTCGCGACAAGCGAGCAACCAATGATCCGGACAAATACACGTATCGACCGTGAATCCACGGGCAATGAGTATTCCAGAGCGTTTTATCGTCTTTGCAAAGCCTTGCCGGTTAGGCAGTTTCAGCCAAAAAGACCGCTTTTTTCGCGATTAATGCGTGAAGCGGTCCCCCGACCAAATCCGCAAAGAAACAACGATTTAAATAGGAAGAATTTGTGATTGCCCGCGAGCGCGTTCATCATTTTCAACGAAAAAACCGCCGAGCAGGCCTGCCCGGCGGTTTCAAAGACTTAAAACGTGCTTCCGCAATGGCAAAGCATTGAACTAGAAATCGCCACTTGTCGTTTCTCGCCCCGCACGGGTTCCGAGCGCTCCCCATAAGCCATAAGGGCTCGGCGAACCCGGTGAACGCGCCAGTGTGCCAGCGGAGAAGACGGTACCCATCGAGCTGTCGCCCGCTTCGATGCTGTCGGTGATGAACTTGACCGCACCATCGGCCATGCAGACATGAACGCCGCCCTGGTGTCGGCTGCTCGCGGAGTACGTGCCCTGTCCGGTGTCAACAAACGTTACGCAGACTTCGGTATTGGGCGGCAGGATCGTATTGAAACCGGAATAGTTCGCCGTTCCGCTCGCCCAGCGGAATCCGCGTCCCTGATTCGCCGCGGCGGTTCGAGCGGAGTTGGTTGGGATCCAAAAAGCAGGTCGCAGCGGATCGATTTCACCACGACAGAACAACGGCGTATTTAGCGCCGCGGCGAAACCGATCCCGCCCCGCGCGAGCGTTCGCTTGTCTCGGTCACCCAAATCGGTCGCGATTTCACCCGCAGCGACCGTATTGGACGTTCCATCAAGGATGTCCCGGAAGCCCGTCGATTGACGCGTGACGAAGACACCCCGAGCGGAAACGCGGAATCTTTGCTCGCGCTGGTCAGTTGCACACGAACCGGTCGCGCCCGGCGCACCAGCGGGGTTTTGGTTTGGACAGAAAGCACCATCCGCGAGGAAGTCAGTGCCGTCGCCTAAACAGGCCGCGTAGTTGGTCCGCCCCATGGCTGGCAAGCCTCGTCCCGGATCGCTGGGGCAACGCAGCGTTGAAATCTCGGTCATCCAGGGTGCGTAGGCGGTGTTCCGCGTATTGATCCCCGAACCCGAAGAATTGTTCTCGTCGGTGATGGAAGGTCCCATCGCAGGCCAAGGTGGAATTCGTATCGTAGCGGGCGCGGCCAAATTGATCGAATTGGGACCGCTGATTTGCTCCCACAGGGCTTGTTGTTCAAAAAACGGAGTCAAGCCGACGAGCCATCCCAATGCCAAATGGTTTGACGTATCCCCAGCGCTGAACCAATTGATACCAATTCGAGAGGTGCCGCCCATTTGCGTGGGCAATCGGTTGAAGGCCGCGTGGTAATTGTGCATCGCCAAGCCGAGCTGCTTGAAATTGTTACCACAGCTCATTCGCCTAGCGGCTTCGCGTGCGGCTTGTACGGCCGGCAAAAGCAATCCGACCATGACTCCGATGATGGCAATCACCACCAGGAGCTCAACCAACGTAAAACCGACTCGCTGTCGGCTACCTGAAATACGCATTCTAAAAATCTCCGCTAAAACGTTAGAAAAATAAGGGTTCGCGAGAGCCCGGGCTGATTTTTCGTCATCAGCCTGGTCAAGCGAATGTTTGTGTCTGAGGCTGCCTTCGGGCGATCAGAGGCGGCGCGGCATATCTTAAGTCCAGTGCTCATTGTGAGGCACCTTGATTCCGACGCGAGACTATTTCCCTCGCATTGCGTCTTCGTTCGCCTTCATCTCTTGTTCTTCCGTCGTCAACTGATAATCCGGTCCGGGCTCGATCACCGTTGCCGAATTGTCGCTGCCGCATCCGGCAACCAGTGCGAATCCAAACGAAACGAGCAGAAGCAGGAGTATAGACTTCATTACTAACATCGATTTTCGAAAGGCCAGTACGAGGCGGTCTCACTCAGATGAAACCACACCGCGGGAATCTACGCTCCGTCTAAAACCTAAAAGCAACCCTGCGATGAAAGTTTATGACCCTGGCCACGCGACCGCAAACGGATTTCACGCAAGGGACGCGAGGAGTTCACGAAACATTCCTAAAGTGAAAAATGCTCGCATAATGCGGGTGGCTTTTTTTACGACGACGTCTTGACGCCATTCTGCATTTAAGAACGAACCTGCAAGGACGCGTCCTGAGGTCCAAAAAACTCAAGCAACGCGATCGAGAATGACGCCGTGCGGTCGCGTTATGCTGGCACAATCGCGTTGTGATAAACGTCCTGCACGTCATCACACTCGTTGAGCATATTGATGAATTTTTCGAACATCGCGACGTCGCCCGCCTGAATTTCCGTGCGACTTTGGGGCACAAACGCGATCTCATCCATTTCCAATGTCACGCCCGGGAAATTCTCCAGGATCGCCTGTTTTGCCCTCGAAAACTCGGTTGCCGGGGCGAAGACGGTGACTTGGCCGTCCTCGCATTCGACATCGCTGACATCGACGTCGGCGGCCAACAACGCTTCGAGAACCGAGTCGCTGCTGTCGCCAGGAAACGCAAAAATAGCGAGGTGATCAAACAGGTGGGATACCGACCCCTGAGCCCCCATCTTCGAACCGGTCTTGGTAAAGCAATTGCGAACGTCCGTGATGGTTCGATTGTTGTTGTCCGTCAGACAGTCGATAATGATCGAGCAGCCACCGGGGCCGAATCCTTCGTAACGCGCCGAAACGAAATCTTCGCCGCCGGAGCCGTTGGCTTTGTCGATCGCTTTCTCGATCACGTGCGCGGGCACCTGGTCGCGTTTCGCTTTCTCGATGATGCTCCGCAACGTCGGATTGGCGGACGGATCCGTGCCCGTGTTTTTGGCAATGACATAAATCTGTTTGCCGTACTTTGAATACAGCTTTGATTTTTGGCCCGCTGTCTTGGCCATCGATTCCTTGCGAACCTCGAAACTTCTGCCCATCGCGATCACTTTTTGTCGGCTGAATGAATGAAAAGCGAACGTCTTCGTTACCGTTCCACGCCCGCCGTATCGTAACGCAGACAGCGACGATCGTAACGGGCACTCATGACGCGAGTCGTCGGTCATAAATCATCGCGATCGCTTCTTCGATGGTACCGGCGGCCCGCAGGGGAGCATGGCCCGATGCCCCCTGGGGAATCAATTTGCAAACGTCCTTGCGTGATTCGCATTTGATCAACAATTCACTCTGGTTATTCATGAAATGCTCGCCATTTGGTGTTGGTCACCCGGGCCCGATGCCGCTTCACCTATCGTAATTTTCCCGGTGGCTCCACGCCTGGTTTGTTCGCGGCAAATGATTTTGTCACAACTTTCAGGCGGCTTCATGCCTGTTTTTTGCGCATGGCAATACCATGGCGTCAAGGTTAAGCTTGGCAGCGTTGTTTCCAATCGTCACGACCGACCAAAATCACTTTCGGTTGTGCAGGGCAGCGTTCACACGTCGTGTTTCTATGGCTCGCGATTTACCAGACGAAGGCGATTCGGCGTTCGATCCCGAAATGACGGTGACGGAACTAGATCCGTCGATCGCCGCGAGCGGCGATCCGATGAAACTTGGGCGATTCGTACGCCAAACGTTTTTAGGCCGGGGCGGTGGTGGCACGGTTTATCGCGCCTTTGACCTGAAGCTTAATCGCGAAGTCGCGATCAAAATACCGATGGGGAATATCGCCACGAACGCCGAAGCCAAACGCGTTTTTCTGCGCGAAGTGTACGCGACGTCACGCCTTCGTCATCCCTACGTGGTAACGTTGTTTGATTACGAATGCAGTGATACCGAAGCCATTCTTGTCTACGAATTTATCGATGGCGAGACGCTTCAATCATGGATCGAAAAACATCCTGCTGGCGTGAATCCGACGCAGGTTGCTGATGTGGTAAAGAAGATCGCCCAGGCGTTACAACACGCGCACTCTCAAAACATCCTTCACCGCGACGTCAAGCCGTCCAACGTGCTACTCGACCACCATCATGCGGCATCCCGCCCGGCGGCTGCGATCAAGTCCGGCGATCCGCTGGAACCCCGACTGGCGGATTTTGGGCTCGCGCAATTGTTGCATGACCACACCCGAACGGAATCCCATCAAAAGGTGGTCGGTTCGATCCACTATATTCCTCCCGAAGTGATTCGCCGGTCCGCGGATGCCTACTCGCACGAGAGCGACGTCTATTCGCTGGGTGTTGTCCTTTATGAATTATTGACGGGCGTCCGGCCATTTACAGGAGCCTCCATCGGCGAGGTGCTTCAGAGGATTGGCACGGGGGACATGATCCTGCCACGTCGATTAAATCCCTTGATCCCCCGAGACCTGGAGACCATTTGCCTGCGGGCGATGGCGATCGAGCCAGCCAATCGGTATCTGACGGCGGCGTTATTCGCGGAGGACCTCGACCGATTTCTGACGCATCGTCCCGTACTTGCCAGGCACCCCGGCCTCATGGGGATTGCTAGTCGGTGGATACGGCGTAACCAAGCGATCGCCGTTGCCATGGCTGTTTCTTCGGTTGCCATCGCCGCGTTCATCACGCTTATCGTCTTGAACAATCAACGTTTGTCGGCAGTCAACAAGACGATCTCGGATACGAATCGTCAATTATCTTACGCGTTAAAGGCGAGCCGGTCTGCGCTTTACCGTAATGAGCAAATGGCCTATTGCTCGGCAATGCGGAGCGCGTCCGATTTCATTGAATCAGGGCGTCTCCGCGACGCGAGAACGATTTTACGATCATACGAGAACGGAACGGAGCTCCAGGCGCACCGCGATTTTGAGTGGCAGCATTTACGGAATAAAATACGACGGCAATCACAGGTCGTTTGGAAGTCCCCCAGTCCGATCTACTGCGTCGCTACGCATGAGGGCAATCTCCTTGCCGCAGGGGCGGATAGCGCGGTGACGGTTATCGAAATGGCGGCGAATCAAGTTGTTCGCCAGTGGGGCACATCGCAGGGCGAAATCAATTCAATCGCAGTCGATGACTTGGATCAATCGGTTTACACCTCAGGCGACGACGGCTCGATCGCATGCTTCGACTTTTTGTCTGGAAAAGAACGTTGGCGGGTCCAGGCATTTAGCGACCAGCGAGCTTATCAATTGATTCATTCGGCGGCGAACCATCGCGTCTTCTGTATTGGACACGAGGGCTCGATCGCCGCGATCGATACGACGACACACGCGATCGCGCCGAATTGGACAACGCCGCAGGCGGAGAGTTACAGCTTTGGAGTATTAAACGAAGATAAGCTGCTGGTCGGTTCAACGCTTGGGTCGTTACATGAGGTGAGCACGCAAACGGGGCAAGCCGACGATGCAATTGTCATCATGACGTCCACGGCATTAAAAGGCATGGTTGTCGTCGACCACGAGCGAGTGGGCATCGTGACGGACCAGTCGCTTGTCATTTACAACCCTGAGAAAAGAAGCATCTCGCAGATCATCAAACTGCCGGAAATAGCGAGTTCGATTTCTTATGAAAGCGTCAATCGATGCTATGTCGTCACGATGAAGGAGGGTGGCATTCATCGGTTTGTCGAGGATGACCAAGGACAAGTGCAGGCTGGCGATCGTTGGGTCAACGACGGTGCTCGAATTTACTTGGCAACCACGATGCCCGGTGACGAAGCGGTAATTACGGCGGACGATTCGGGAGCATTAGTAAAGTGGGGTGATCTGGTATCCGATCATATCACCCTTCAAGAAGACGGCAAGCAATCGGCTGCCGCAATCGACGTTTCTCTTGGTCGACCAGGTCTCGATTGGCCGGAAGTTGCCATAGGATGCGATCGCGGCGTGTCGCATTACAACTTTATGAAGGAAGCCTTTGAAAAACTTGATGACCAATCGGAATCAGTAACCTGCATCAAGCATTGGCCGGGTCAGTTTACTCTTATTGGCAGTAAGAATCAGGATGCGTGCATCGTCTATGACGTGGCGGATAAGTCGATAAATTCAACACCACGTCGCGAGTCGCTCGGACTGCTTTCCCCCCTGCTTTTGTCCGGCTCGCTTGATGGGTCCTGGATAGGCGGTGGGAATCAACAGCAGGACATGATCTGGTTCAAGGCCGTAAAAGCTGGTTCCGATTCGAGCAAGTTTCCCGCGTTCAATCCGATGGTAATATCGCTTCAACCGAGCGCTAATCGTGTTTTCTGGAATAACGGCTACTCGCTCCAGCAGTGCTCTCTTTCACAGCCCCACGTTCCCTCGGAACTATACCAGTTTAAGCACGTTCCCGAGAACTTAGCGATGTCGGGCGATCGTCAATTATTGGCAATCGGACTTTCAAATCATGAAGTGCGGCTTTGGGACTTGCCAACCGGCACGCTACGAAACATGGTGTTGGCACATACAAGCAGGTTGTCCGCGATCGCGTTTACCCCGTCGGGCCGCACGCTGATAACGCTTAGCGCCGAAGGGGTCATCCGATGCTGGAATATTGAAACCGGTGAATTGACGCTGGAGAAAAATCTGGTGCCGCCGGTCATCCTCAAAAATCTGGTATTGGTCGCGATGACCTCCGATGCCCGGTTTGCTGTGTTGCGATACGCGGACCATGGGATCCATCTTGTTCGATTGTATTGATCGATATTTGTAAGCCCGCTTTCATCGCTGGGTGATGCGCCGAAATTCGCCGGGCGTCATCTTTAATTCGCGACGAAAGACGACGTGTAAGTATTCGGGGTGCTCGTACCCGCAGACGCTGGCGATGTGATCGATCGGCAATTCGGTCTTCAGCAGTAATTCCTGCGCCTGGCGAATCTGTGTCTTGCGAATGTGTTCCTGGGGTGAGTGGTTGGAGTACCGACGGAGTTTTCGTTCCAGCGTGCTGCGTGAGACGCCGACATATCTGGCGACGTCTTCGACGCCGATACCGCTGCACGCTCGGTCGCGAATAAAGCTGAGTGCCTTGGCGACCTCCGGGTCATCGACGGCGAGTGTGTCGGTCGATTGACGCTGGTTCACGCCAACGGGATCAATAAGATGGTGGCGAATGGTGCTGCGGTTACCGGCCATTTCTTCTGACAATAATTCTGCGGCTCGAAAACCGATTAATTCAGCATTGGGGGTCACGCTGGAAAGTGGGGGATCACACAGTTGGCAAACGAGCGAATCGTCATCGACACCCAATACCGCAACCTGTTCCGGGACGAGCAACCTCGCCCGGGAACAGGCGTCGATGATTTGTTGGCTGCGAACGTCGTTGCACCCCATGATCGCGATCGGCTTGGGGAGCGAAACTAACCAATCGATGATTTGCGATTGTCGCTTGTCCCATTGCAACTCATCACCGCTGTACCAGTTCGTGCGATACGTTGGCAAAAGGTCTAAGGATGCTTCTCGAATCGCATCGCAAAATGCTGTCTCGCGGCGCTGCGACCAGGCTTCGTCGTCGAACCCCGCGAACGCAAAATTTCGAAAGCCTCGTTCGATCAAGTGCTCGGCACCCATTTTCCCGATCGCCGCGTCATTGGACCAAACACACGTGAATCCGAAATCGCTGCCACGGTCGGTCAATTCGATCAGGGGGACGTTGGTCGACGCGAGCGATTGGGCGAGCGAACCGGTCGTCGATCGCGAGATGATGCCATCGCCGCGCCACGTCGCCAGCCACGCCGGCAGGGCGGTGTTGAGGTCTCGCTGTTCAAGAAAAACGGACCATTCTCGGTTGGTTTGGCGAAATCGAACTAATCCCGACAGGATGCCACGACCGTAGCTGCTGGACGTCTCGATAATCAACGCGACTCGCAGCTTTTCGGCAAATCGGCGGATTCGTTTGGATTGACGAGGCATCCGGTGGGTCCAACGACGAGGGAATCTGCGAGAAGAGAAAGCCGAAGTAAACCATTGTATGACAGGTGTTGGGTTCGCGTTCGCCAATCGCCACGCTAAACTGGTGGGCTTGCCAACTTGGCATGGTTTCTCGGCAGCGGCGTAAAACGAATTGTTGGGCTGCCACCGTTTTGATGATCGACGACAAGGATTGTGATTTTGAACAGGCCGCAGACTATCGATATCAATCACATCGGTACCTTGATCAGCGAAGCGGTGGAGGTGTTGATCGCCGTGCATGATCGCGCACTCGACAAACGTGCGTCGCAGGTTCGCGTCAAACAGCCGACATTGTCTCGCGACGCAGAAGCCTTGTCGTTCGACTTTTTGGGCAAAGATAATCGCGAGACAGGCTTAAAATACAGCATTTCCATCCGTCCCGAACGGAATGAAACGACGGTGCGCGGTCGCTTGCAAGTCTCGCTCGATGCGGTCCCGGATTGCAATTGCACCCTGTTCACGGCGGGCAGTCGGTGTCCACATACGTTGGCTGCGTCGTGGTGGTTGCAGGAGCAACTGGGACGCCGCAGCGGCGTCGAAGTCGAGGAGTTCTTCGAGCAGTTGACGGTCGACCCCGCGTCGCTGGGCCGTGAATTGGTCAACAATCTGCTGCAAATGACTGGCGAAGCGAGGGTGACGGAAGAAGCGACCAGCCGAATCCAGTGGCGGGTTCGGCTGAATTCCAATCACTACTTTCAGCTCGTTTCGGTCGTCCCCTACGAACAACGTCCGCGCAAAGGCAGTGCCGGATGGACCAAGGGCCGCGAGCTTCGAGGATACGATATGGAATCCCGGGCGGACTTATTTCGTACGCCGATCGATGCGAAGGTCATGTCGCTGGTTTCAATGAGCGGAGCGACGTATGGCAAAGTTGACTTTGCGTCCTACGAAGCCCTGCGGCAATTGGTCGGCCATCCCAATGTCACCTGGGACGACGGCGACGCGACACCGATTGATGTGGTGCGCGGCGAACTGACGCTGATTCTTGATCGCATCGAAAAGCCATCGTCGGATTTGCCCGATGCAGCGGATTTGCCCGATGACGAGAACCCCTGGGACCAATTGACTCGGGGCTCCCGATTGATGGAGCGCCAATATCGGCCTCGTTTGCACGTGTCGGGAACCGATTGCAAACTGCGGGGTGACGATGTCGAAATTCAAATCGGATATTCCAGCCCACTGCATCCCATGTTGATTTTCGCCGCAGAGAAACAGCGAAAATTGCTGCTGTGTGATTTGAGGGATCTGCGGTCCGCAGACCTGATGGAATACCTGCTGAGGGAAAACCTTGATGAGGTGGTCCTCGACGGTGAATCAGCAGCGAAATTAGCGACGGCGTGTGGTTCGCTCGAGCCGTTGATCCCGATCCGCTTGCCGGACGAATTATCAGGCCCGATCGAACAGGCGATCCCGTCGATCGTGATCGAACTGAGACCGCGAACGTCAGCCGGCCTTGGCGTGGCGATCCGCGTCGATGAACCTCGTTTTCCGGAAAGTCAGGTTCCTGGGGTGGGAACCAGAGTGGTTCGGTGCATGAGCGCCGAAGGGCCCGTGCGGCTGGAACGCGACCTCGACGCGGAGCGACACAAGGCGGGCGAGGTGGCAACACGGTACGGCATGCTGGACCTGATCGTCGAAGGGGCACAAACCTGGTTCGCACCAACGGACGATGCCGCCTTGGACCTGCTGGGACGACTGTACGAACCATGCGACGAGCCGCCGGTTATCCTTTGGCCCGATGGACAAACCCTTCGCGTTCGTGGCGAAATCACGCCGTCTTCGTTGCGGGTCAAACTCGACGATCGTCGCGATTGGTTCGGGTTGTCGGGATTTGTCGATATCGACGGCAAACAGGTGATGTTGTCGGACCTCCTGGTCGCCGTCCGCGAGAACCGAAGCCTCGTCCGAATTGGCGAGCGCGAGTTCGCTCAGATCAGCGAAGCGTTTCGCAAACGTTTGCAACAGCTTGACGATGCAGTCGTTTCCGAACGTGGCACGTTGCGAGTCGCCGACGCGACCGCATCCATCGTCAGCGACCTGATCGGCGACGATGTCATCCTCGATGCGAGCGATCGATGGCACCAATCGCTCGCCAAGCTTGAACAGATTCGCGACTGGGTGCCGACCGTTCCCGACTCGCTCGAAGCGAGCCTGCGACATTATCAAACCGAAGGGTATCAATGGCTGGCCCGCCTCAGCAGATGGGGCGTCGGCGGAATCCTTGCCGATGACATGGGCCTCGGAAAAACAGTGCAAACGCTCGGGGCGCTCATCGATCGCGGCCCCACGGGGCCCGCCCTGATCATCGCCCCCACGAGCGTCGGCGAAAATTGGCTTCGCGAAACCGCTCGTTTTGCGCCGACGTTGAGGGCAAAATTGTATCGTGACCACGATCGACAAACCCTGATCGACTCCGCCGAACCCAACGATTTGATCATCGTCAGTTATCAATTGTTGCAACGGGACGCCTCGCGATTTGCCGCCCGTTCGTGGCATACGCTGGTTCTCGATGAGGCGCAATTCATAAAAAACGCCCAAACGAAAACGGCGCAAGCGATTCGTAGTATCGATGCCGATTGGCGAATTGGGCTGTCCGGTACGCCGCTGGAAAATCACCTTGGCGAATTGTGGAGCCTGTTTCGCACGCTCAGCCCCGGTCTGCTCGGCTCCTGGGAACGGTTTCGCACACGGTTCGCCGAGCCGATCGAGCGACATAAGGACGATGACCGTCGCGAATCGCTGGCACGGCTGGTTCGACCCTTCATTCTGCGGCGTACCAAGGCCAACGTCTTGACCGAGTTGCCGCCGCGCACCGAAGTCAACCTTTACGCGGAAATGGGAACCGCCGAACGAAAACGTTACGAAGACGCTCGAGTGTCGGCAATCGCCGAATTGAGCGGGAATGTCAGCACGGACCCCAGCGGTGGTGATTCACGGATGCGAACGTTGGCGTGGCTGACGAAATTGCGTCAACTGGCCTGTCATCCTCGCATGGTCGACAAAACGTGGCGTTTGGGATCGGCAAAGCTGAGCCTGTTTCTTGAAACGGTCGACGAATTGCGCGAAGGCGAGCATCGCGCACTCGTGTTCAGCCAATTCGTCAAACACCTCGACGTCGTTCGCGAAGCACTCGATGCCCGAGGCATCACCTATCAATACCTCGACGGCTCGACTCCCGCCTCGGAACGCCAACGACGGGTCGATGCGTTTCAAAATGGGGAAGGAGACCTATTTCTCATTTCACTCAAAGCGGGTGGTACCGGTCTCAACTTAACGGCCGCCAACTACGTGCTGCACCTCGATCCGTGGTGGAACCCGGCCGTCGAGGATCAGGCGACCGACCGCGCTCACCGTATCGGACAGGAACGTGCGGTAACCGTCTACCGCTTGGTCGCGAAAGATACGATCGAAGAACAGATCCTAGAGCTTCACGCCAATAAACGCGAATTGGTTTCCAACGTGCTCAGCGGTACCGACCAGGCCGGACGGTTAAGCACCGACGAAATGATCGAATTGATCCGCGGCGGTGCCCAGTGATTCGATTCGAAACAAACCTATGACTCACGCCGGACCCGCTCATACCGTTAAGAATGCGTGCTCGACTTTATTAGCGAAATAAAACAATCATGACCGAGCCAAATCTTGACGATCTCGACCGCGGCCAAGTCGACCGCATCATCATGATGGCATGGGAAGACCGAACCAGCTTTGACGCCATCCGCTTACAATTCGGACTGTCGCCCGGCGACGTTATCAAATTGATGCGACGCGAAATGACGGCGAATTCGTTCAAGATGTGGCGAGAGCGAACCCATGGCCGAACGACAAAGCATGAGGCGAAGTTTGCGGAGACCGATGCGGGTGATCAACCCAGACGTTTTCGCGCGAAGTCGCAACGAGGGTGATTCGATGTCGTCTGTCCGCCATGTCTGGAGAACGTCAAACCGAGCAATCCGCACTACCAGTACGGCGGCACTTGAAAGAGCAAGAAACATCATTGAGATTCATGGAGAGACGTCAGCGATCTCGCACATGAACTGATCAAGAAACGTCCGCATGAACGCCTCACGGCCCTCCGCCATTCGCCGACCGGCGTCGGTGTTCATCAGCGATTTCAGTTTGAACAGCTTGTCGTGGAAGTGTTCGACACCGGTCTTCGAGTCACTGGCGTTCGCCAGATAAAACGGTTGTCCGAAAACGGCCCCGAACTCGATCGTACGCACGATGCCGATCGCCCCCAACGCGTCGAGCCGATCGGCATCCTGGACGACCATGCCTTCGAGCGACAACGGTTTGGCCGCTGCGCCTTTGCGAAATGATAGATTGTCAACGATATAAGCGACATGCTCAATCAATTCCGGGTTGGCACCAAGACCGCCAAGGATCTCGCGGGAGAACTCCGCGCTTCGTTCCTTGCCATCATGAAACTTCGCATCGCCAACGTCATGCAGAATCGCCGCAAGTTCAACGACAACAAGTTCGCCGCCCACTTCCGCATGGATCTCGCGACTCGTACGCAGCACCCGTAGGACATGATCCATCCCATGCCCAGCGACTTGACCTGCCAGTCGACCGCGAACGATCGATTCTGTTTTCACAACAAGTGCGACGTTGGACATTGAACCCGACCTGTTACGTAATAAGCGAACCCAAGCGGCACGACCTTTACGCAGGAGAATAAAGGGCAGACTGACGGTCGCCCTAATTACTGACGAGACTGCTTGACCGTGTCACCGATCGTCTTGAGCAACGATTGATCGCCCACGGCATCCTGGTTAATTGCCCAAATCATTATCCCCCCTAGCTCCGCACTGAGTGCATATTCGGTCTTCGCGGCAATCGTTTCTGTTCCGTTGTAGAAAATCGTATTTCCAATCTCATCTTTCTTGGAAGCGTCAGGATACGCTTGGAGAATTCCACGATAGGCAATCCCATGATTTGCGTCGACACCGAAACCGTAACCATAAAATGGAACGCCCAACACCACTTTTGATTCAGGCAAACCGCGTTTGACCCAGTACTCAGTCGTTGATTTTGCAAAGTCAAATGACGAATGCTGGCCGGGTTCTTGCGGACGCCATGGCCCGCGAGCGTCGTAGGCCATCACATTGACAAAATCAAAGTGTTGCAACGTCATCGATGGGACGTTCTCTCCACCATACCCCTGCGAAAGCGCGGCGGTCAGCAGCTTTTCTCTCGCTCTCAGTTCCGATGACAAAAGTTCAATGAATGGGCCATAGTCACCCGTGATCGCGGGGCCTTCCAGATCCATGTCGACGCCGTCGAGATCATGTTGAACTACATAATCGCCCAACTGACGCGCAAAATCCTGGCGGCCGGCCGAGGAAAGCAGCTTCACGTAACGTTGGCTCAACACGGCGTCATTTGCGATGCTGCCTCCGCCAACCGAAACCAACACCTTCGCACCACTTAAACGTGCGGCGTCCCGCATTTGATCATTGGTCGGGTGATAAGACATCACGCCGGAATCATCAAGTGGATTTTCAAACGCAAGGTTGAGGTGCGTAAGGATTCCGCTTTCAATCGCGGGCGACATCAGTTTGAAATCGACGTCATTTTGCGCATACCCAACGACCCGAAAAACATCGTCGCCCCGCACAACATCGTTCAACACGATGATCGCAAAACAAAACAACGTTCGAAACGTTCCGGTTGTCATCTTCCCACCTATAAGCTGCAGCACATCTGAATCTCAACGAATAAACAAAAAACCCTCCCGCAGGCGGGAGGGTTTGGATTGCTTGTCCGACTTTCGAGCAATAAAAAAATCAAACTAAATAGGCGACAGTGCCGTCAATCTTGCCCACCGGCGTGGGCGGGCATATCTGCGGGAACCGTTTCCGGCACCAGCTTACGCTCGGGCACAGTGATCACGTAGTTTTCAGTTACCGGATCCCAATTCAGGTCATGGAAATCGTACGGATCGCCAACCACTGGAGGACGTGCAAAGTTGTAGAACGGCGGTGGACTTGTGCATTGCCATTCCAATGTCACACCGCCCCAAGGATTCGACGGGGCACGCTTGCCGTAGAACAACGACGCCAGCAATACAAACCCAGCGTACACGAGTCCAATGCCCAGAAGGAACGCACCGTAGCTGCTCCATTGGTGCAGCGTCGCGAACTCCGGATCATACGTCGCGTAACGACGAGGCATCCCACGACTGCCAAGCACAAACTGGGGCAGGAATGTCATGTTGAAGCCAATGAAGATAATCAAGCATGAAATTCGTCCGTGCATTTCGTTGAACATCTTACCGACCATCTTTGGCCACCAGTGGAACAGCCCGCCCAGGAAGGCGATCAACGTTCCACCCATCATCACGTAGTGGAAGTGAGCGACGATGAAGTACGTATCGTGCAGGTGCAAATCGACCGACAAAACGCCGAGGAACAAGCCGGTCAAGCCGCCGATCGTGAACAGGAAAATGAATGAGATCGCGTAGCACATCGGCGTCGTCAAGCTAATCGACCCTTTATAAAGCGTCGCCAGCCAGTTGAATACTTTGATGGCGGACGGCACCGAAACCGTGAATGTTAAGGCACTGAACACGATTGTCGTCAATTGGCTCATGCCGCTGGTGAACATGTGGTGTCCCCAAACGAGGAACCCGAGCAGCGCGATCGCGACGGAGGAGTACGCGATGAAACGATAGCCAAAGATATGTTTGTGCGAGTGGACGGCAATCAATTCGCTGATGATGCCAAAGGCTGGCAAAATCATGATATAGACCGCTGGGTGGCTGTAAAACCAGAAGAAGTGCTGGTAAGTAACCGGGTCACCGTTGTACTCGGGGTCAAAGATCCCAATCTTCATCGTTCGTTCGGCGATCAACAACAACAGCGTGATGCCCAAAACCGGTGTCGCCAACACTTGAATGATGCTGGTCGAGTACGTCGCCCACAAGAACAAAGGCATCTTAAACCAAGTCATACCTGGTGGACGCATCGTGTTGATCGTAACGATGAAGTTCAAACCGGTAAAAATACTGCTGAACCCGAGCACAAACGCGCCGAACGTCGCGAGAATCACCGACGTATCTGTGGTCGTGCTGTACGGGGTGTAGAACGTCCAACCAGTGTCCAAACCGCTGCCCAAGAGAGCACAGACGAAGAACACCGCGCCCGCGACCCACAGGTAGAAGCTGGCCAGATTCAACCGTGGAAACGCGACATCCTTCGCACCGAGCATTACCGGAACGAGGAAATTCCCAAGTGCCGCTGGAATGCTAGGAATGATGAACAAAAACACCATGATCGCGCCGTGCAGCGTGAATACTTGGTTGTAGATGTCATTCGAAAACAACATTCCATCGGGTTCGAGCAGGTGAGCGCGAATCGCCATCGCCAACGCACCACCGATCGCGAACGACGTCAAGATACCAATCAGGTACATGATGCCGATGCGTTTGTGGTCGAGCGTAAACATCCAGCTCAGGACACCGCTAGTATTCTTCAGATAGTTATCTGACTCGGATGCATATCCGGGATTCAATGCGTTGGTTGGCATAATAAGGGACCGGGTTTGAAGTCCTGAAGCGATCAATGATTGGTTGATAAATGATAAACGGGTGGTCAAGTCGAGGGCACGACAAAACTTCTATGGCTTCGCGGCCTCAGTCGCCGCCGGTGCAACCGCCGCAGTGGACACCTGCGACGGACTGAGCGATTTTAGGTACGCGATCAAGCTGTCGATATCGTCATCGGACAACTGGCCCTTGTAACTCGGCATGACCGGGCTGTAACCCGCGACGATCTTCGCTTTGGGCTCAAGAATCGACTCGCGGACATAATTTTCGTCGACTTTGATCGTCTCGCCAGTGGTCAGACCATGTTCGGAGCCGTAAAGCGCCTGGAACGATGGACCGACTCGCTTCGATCCATCGATGCTGTGGCAGGATGCACAACCACGTCGGCTGTAGAGAAGTTGACCGTATTCGGCAGGACTGACGCCCTCCTGGCGGCCGGCATATTTTTTGATCCAGTCGTTAAGATCTTCCTGCGTTTCGTGGACCACCACAAGCGATTGCATTTCCGAGTGGCTGCGGCCGCAGTACTCAGTGCAGTAAAGGTCGAAGTAGCGGTAACCATCTGAGGTAAACTGGTAACGCTCTGCTTCGAACGTACCGCCAAAATTATCTTTCGTGTCCTGCACGGCAGCGGCTAACTCCTCGTCGGAGACCTTTTCGCTCGCGATCGTCGGCTTAAACCACATCACGTTGTACCGGCCGGGAACGATGTCCTTCTTGGCACGGAACGCGGGCACGAAAAGACTATGAATGACGTCGCTGGATCGCATCGTCAATTCGGTCGGACGATCGACGACCAAGTGCAATTCGGGGTGAAATACGCCATTTCCGTAATCCATCGTCCAACCCCACTTGAACGCCTTGACGCTGACCTTGTCGGCCCCTTCCGGAGGATTTCGTTGATCGATGTAACCAATGGACCCACGGGCGAACATCAGCACGAGCAGAAAACATGGCAAAATCGACCACGCCAACTCCAGCGGGGTGTTGTGCGACGTCTGGCTCTCCGCGGGTGCTCCTTTAGCCTTCCGATAACGGACGGCGAAATAGAACAGACAGAACGTGATTGGAATCAGAAACGCGACACAAATCCACATCACTAACATGTAAGTCGAATCAATGTCCTCACTGAACGACGACGCCGCTTTCGGAAACCAGAAAGTATCCGTGTAGTCAGCCAGCAATTGAAAATTCGTCATGGTCATCGCTATTTCTAGGCTGTCAAAACCGTGTTCAAGTCAAAAAATTGAAATTCAAAACCGCTGTTAGGACGTCGGGACGGACGACCGACCCGAGGTCGACATCGCCGCCGACCGGCGACGTCCAACCCAATAGGGGATCAACATCACCAGCATGATCACGACGGTTGCCGCCGCGCCCGCTCTCATTAACCGCCAAGCTACCAAAACGTAACTGCCCCGATCCGCGTCATAACTGAAGCACCACATCACAAATTGATCAACGGGCGAACCGATCGTTCCGTTCGAAGCGTCCAAAAGTGACAATTTGATCTGATCCGGCGGAAACGCCACATCCAGCGAATATCGGCTGATGACACCGTCGGGGGAAACAAATGCCAACATCGCAGGGTGAAAAAACTGGCCAGTCTTCGCATCAAAAGTGTATCGGAACCCGAGCGAATCGGCGAGCTTCTTTACCACGCTTTCGCGTGCTGTGCAAAAATGCCACGCCTCCGACGCGCCGGGCTGATTAGGCAGTTGTGAGACAAACTTTTTCTTGGTCTCACGGATCCGTTCGGTCGTTTCCTTGGGATCGATGCTTACCGTCAGAATTTGCAAATCGCCGCCGATCGCGAGATCGAGACCGTTGAGCGATTCGACGAGCGCATTGAGCTGGACATTACAAAGCACGGGGCAATCGCTGTAGTTCAACGTCAACAAAACGGGACGCCGACCGTCGAAGTAATACCCGGTCTTTACCTCTCGTCCCAAAGAGTCGATCATCGGTAAGTCGAGCGGAATTTGTTCGCCAAGCTTCTGGTCAACCGTAACGTTCTCGACCTCCTTCGGAGGCCCGACGTTCAATTGTGCGAACAACGAACCAGGAACGCAAACCGACCCGACGATCGCGAGTATCGCCACCAGGCCGACGCGAATCGTGAGGGCTCGCGGGAACGGGCCGCATTCAAGTCTCGGTAGAAGATTTGGTTTCAACATCATTTTTCGTTTCGAAAGCTCTTGCAGCCATCTGCTTCATTGCCTGTTCGACAGGAATCGTAATCCGCCCGTTTTCCTCATCGACGCCGATTTGGCTGATGCGTGCGGTCTGGGCCTGCAACGCTTCGACGCTTTCGCGATAAGTGCTTTCGGCCAGCTTGCGATTATTCTCATAATTCAACATCCCGAAATAAAGCACCTGCACACCGAGAACCGTAATTGCGGTTACGACGATGCTAAGCAGACCAACCACTACAATTCGCCGGATCGGTAAGTCGTCGTACTGGGCCATCTCAATCAATCAATCGTTGTAGGGTGAACAAATACTAAAGCCAATCCAACCAGACGCGAAAATGCCAACATTTTCTAACGCGCGGTAGGGCTAAATGTTTTCGAACGCCAAAGATTCAGGCAAACGCGGATCGCGGACCGGAATCACTTTGACGTTATTCGCTTGGGCAAACCACAGGACGCCACCGAGGAACAAACCGATCATTCCCACGGTCAATAACAAACTGGTGAGGACGCCCATCACACCGCCCGTGGCCGACTCGGCTTCTGGCATCACGATCCAATAAATATCGAAAAAGTGCATGACCAGCAGGTACGTCGCCCAGGCAGCCACCGCCGTTGGGTTGCGACGAACGTGACGTGACATCATGCCCAGGAAAGGCAGCATCCAGTGCAGGAAAATAAGGATCAATCCGATTGATCCCCAAACCCCCACTTGGCGGTGGTAAATCCACTCGGTTTCCTCGGGAATGTTGCCGTACCAAATCAACATGAATTGGCTGAACGAAATGTACGCCCAAAATAGCGTAAAACCATTGATCAGTTTACCCAGATCGTGGTAATGCTCCACCGTTACCTCGTCACGGATCGCACCGGCCCGCTGCAACGAGTACGTGAATACGGCAATCGCACAGTGAGCGGCAAGCACGCTGCCCGCGAAGATATAAACGCCGAACATCGTGCTAAACCACGTCGGTGCAAGGCTCATCAACCAATCGAAAGCCGCGAACGAGGTGCAAAGCGCAAACAGCATGATCGCGGGACCGCTGCGGGCCTGCATCGTTTCGGAAAGCTTGATTTCACCCGTCTCATCCTGGCGGCGGCTCAAGCGGAAGTAAAATATCGCGAGTCCCGACCAGACCGCGATGTAGATCAGCGACCGGATCGTAAACCAGGGAGCATTCAAATAACGAATCTTCTGGGACCAGGCCTCCGCAGACACGCCGGTATTTGCAACAAAATTCGGGTCATCCCATCGATACAACGTTCCATCGCCTAGCCAGACCGTTGCCAGGATCGGCAAAAACATGATACCCAGTGCCGGCAGTGCGATCATCATGATCTCGGCGACCCGACGGACCACAACACTCCATCCGGCCCGGCAAAGGTGCTGGATCATGACAAAAAACAAACAACCCAGCGATATGGACAGACAATAGGTAAACGCTGTCAGGTACGCCAACATTGTGAACCGCGTGCTTGGCCCCGCCATCATTCCGACCAATGCGCCGGCGACTAACAACACGGCGCCACCGACGGCCAATGGCAATGACATCCCCGCAAACGATGCGGGCAGCATGAACGACGGATCGTCGGCGGTTTTCGTTTTTGGTTTGATCGGTTGATCAGCAATCACGGCATGGTCGGTCATAAAATTGGCCCATCGTGGGCGGGTCTGGAAAGGGTTGGATGATCAGATCTTGTTCGCGGCCGCTTCGGCCTTCTTCTTTTCCGCGTCGGCTTGTTCTCTCAACCGCTGCTCGATCTCGGCTTGCCGCTTTTTTACTTCGCTGCGTTTGTCCGCTGGCAATTCGTCAATCGATGCGTTCTGACTTTGCTGCAACGCACGGACATAAGCGACAATTGCCCAGCGATTTTTCGTCGGGATTTGTGCCGAGTAACCCGGCATCTTACGGATGCCATTGCTGATCGTGTTGAACAGCTTGCCATCGGCATACTGCTCGGCAAAGAGCGTGTCTTGATGCAACGAAGAGGGCTGGACCCAGGCGGTGGCCAGGATTCGCTGAGCACGTCGATTGACGAGACCATTCCCGCCGCCATCGTTTCCGTGGCAAACCGCACAATAAATTTCGTAATTCTTTCGCCCATTTTCCAGCGACTGTGCCGTGATCGGCAACGGATTCGTCGTCAACCATGGCGTCTTGTCGATCGCGGCGGCCGCAGCGGCACCGACACCGGCTGCCGCGGCGTCCTGAGCGTCGACGGCGCTGCCCTCTGCAATTGGCTCATCCGCGACTTGCTCATCCGCCGGCGTCATCGTGGATTCGTTCGCGGGTTCTTCGGTTGCGGGTTCTTCGGTCGCAGATTCGTCGTTCGCCGGTTCGTCCAACAACGCCCGGACCAAGCGTGTCGCACGGGGTTGATCGATCATGGACAACTGATTCATGTCAATTCCCGTGTAGAAATCGATGGAATCATTGAATTGGCCGACCGCGACGGTTCCGGGGACGTCTGGACGCATGGTGCGGCCGTCGGCGAATAGAGTCGTGGTTTGCTGGGCATCCTTCGAAGGCGAAAAATCCATGTCATAAAAAACATGGAATCGTGGCGAGCCGCTGTTGGTCACTCGCATCCGTGCCAACGTCAGCAACGGGACCGTTGAGAACAGAGCGAGCAAGCCGACGATCACGAAAAATGGTCTGGGAACCGTATTGCTGCTTGTATCCTCGTGAATATCCGCAACGTGCCCACTGCCAAGACAACCGAACATTTTTGTGATCGATGCTTGGTTGTATTTTGCATCCTCAGCACTGACGAACAGGAAAAAACGATCGTCGGTGGCCCGGTCAAACCGTGGATCGGTGAAAACGGGATTGCTGAACATTGGCAATTTATTCAACGCCAACATTCCGAAAAACGCTCCGAACGCCGCCAGCAAAACCGTCAGCTCGAACGTCACCGGAATGAACGCTGGCATCGAGATGAATGGCTTGCCCGAGATGATGTAGGGATAATCGATCGCGTTCATCCAGATTTGCATTGCCAACGCGATCGACGTTCCCGTCAACCCGCACGCGAGGCAGATCCAGGGAAGGATGGTTGGCTTGATCCCCAACGCCTTATCAATCCCGTGAACGGGAAACGGCGTGTAGGCATCCGTTTTTATATAGCCCGCGTCGCGCACTTTGCGGCACCCGGCGAGCAATTGATCGACGTTGTCAAATTCCGCGTAGGTACCGAAGAGCTTCGATTCTTTCGGCGTATCGATCGTTGGTTTGGCTTGGTGAGACATATTGATGGTTGATTAATGCGCGTCCACATCGCTGTGGTGATGATGGTGCAATTGTCCGGCGAGCGTGGCTTTCACTTCGGCCATGTTGATGATCGGCATGAACCGGCAGAACAGCAAAAACAGGGTGAAAAATAATCCAAACGATCCGATCAACATGGACCAGTCGACCCACGTCGGGCTGAAGTATCCCCACGAACTGGGCAGGTAATCCCGCGACAGGCTGGTACACACGATGACAAATCGCTCGAACCACATCCCGATATTGACGAAGATACAGATAAGAACAATTCGCCAAGGGATCGTTCGGTTGGGCTTGTACCAAAAGAATTGCGGGCTGATCACGTTGCACGTCACCATCGTCGCGTAGGCCCACCAGTAAGGCCCCAACGCACGATTGATGAATGCAAACTTTTCTTCGCCGACCTGACCATACCAGGCGATGAAAAACTCGGTACCGTACGCCAAACCGACGATTGTTCCCGTCGCCAGGATGATCTTGCACATGTTTTCGAGGTGGCGAATCGTGATCAATTTCTCCAAGCTAAAAATGTGTCGCGCCGGAATCATCAATGTCAACACCATCGCAAAGCCGCTGAAAATTGCCCCGGCGACGAAGTACGGTGGGAAAATGGTGGTGTGCCAGCCCGGCACTTGGCTGACGGCAAAGTCGAATGACACGATCGTGTGAACCGACAAAACCAACGGTGCGGCGAGCGCGGCAAGGATCGCATAGGCCTTCTCGTATCGCATCCAGTGACGCGACGATCCGGTCCAACCCAAGGCGAGAACCCCGTAGGCCATCCGGCGCCACTTGTTCTTCGATCGATCTCGGAACGTTGCCAAATCGGGCACCATGCCCATGTACCAAAACAGCAGCGACACGGTGCCGTAGGTGCTGACCGCGAACACGTCCCACAGCAGCGGGCTGCGGAATTGAGGCCACATCCAAAGGTTTAAGCTGGGATAGGGTGCGAGCCAAAATGCCAACCAGGCGCGGCCAATGTGAATGCCAGGAAACGTTGCGGCACAAACGACCGCAAAGATCGTCATCGCTTCCGCGGCACGATTGATGCTCGTTCGCCAATCTTGCCGGAACAGGTAAAGGATCGCACTGATCAGCGTTCCCGCGTGACCGATGCCGACCCAGAAAACGAAATTGACGATCGGCCAACCCCAGAACACCGGGTTGTTATTTCCCCAAACACCAACGCCCATATAAAACAGATAAAGGATGCAGATTCCTAACCACGATGCCAGCGTCGCGGAGATCACAAACCCGATCATCCACGCCTTGCCGGGTGGTCGCTCGGCGATCTGCGACACCATTTCGGTGACGGTCGTGTAGGTCGTCGAATCACCCAATATCAACGGAGCGCGCTCGCCGGGCCGTTCGACGGTGTTATCGAGTCCTTGAGGAATTGCGAGGGACATGGGTTCTTTAATTTTCGGTTATCGGTATTCAGTAAATCGTACGTCGAAAGCTTTCGCTCTATTCCGTCTAGCTGTGAGCGGCTTCGTTGGCCTCATGCCCATGGTCAGCGTCGTGTCCCTCATCGTGACCATGATCACCGTCATGTTCGCCATGACCGTGATGCTTGGGCGTCGAGAAATTGGCGAGATCCGCCAATTGGTGGGACGTCATCAAGCGGGGATGCGTGTTGCGAATCTTGGCGAGGAACGTGGTTCTCGGCTTAAGATTCAACTGGGACAAAATCGAGTACGATCGTGGATCGTCCCGCAGTTTGCTCACTTCGGCGGTCTCGTCCATGATGTTTCCAAAGACGATCGCACCGCTGGGGCACGCCATTTGGCAAGCGGTTTTAATTTCGCCATCCGCGACCGGCCGTCCACCCTCTTTGCGAGCGTTGATCTTGCCCGCCTCGATTCGCTGGACACAATACGTGCATTTTTCCATCACCCCACGACCGCGAACGGTGACTTCGGGGTTCAGGACCAATTGTTGCAGTTTGCGATTCGCGTTCTCGATGTGACTGGGGTAGGCATCAATGCCGTACCCAACTCCAACGTCCTCGTTGTAATTGAAGTAATTAAAACGCCTGACTTTGACGGGGCAATTGTTCGCGCAATAGCGAGTGCCGATACAGCGATTGTAAGCCATCGCATTGAGGCCTTCGTCGGTGTGCACGGTTGCCGCCACTGGACAAACTTGCTCACACGGGGCAGTCTCGCAGTGTTGGCAGGCGATCGGTTGCATGACGACGTTGGCGTGCTCTTCGTCACCCTGGAAGTACCGGTCGAGCCGCAACCAGTGCATTTCGCGACCGCGACTAACCTGCTCTTTCCCGACGATCGGGACATTGTTTTCGCTTTGGCAAGCAATCACACAGGCGTTGCAGCCGAAGCACTTGTTCAAGTCGATCGACATTCCCCATTGGGGTAAGTCAGGACGATCTTCCATGATCGTGGTGATCGGTTCGTTCCAAGGCGAACCGTTGGGGCCAACGGCCGGGACGTGAGGACCCATGTCTTCAGCGAACGTCGGATTCTTGCTAAACAAGGCCGCCGTGCCTTCACGAATCAACTGAAAACTGCGGAGTTCGGTCTCTCCCTTACCAAGATCATCAATCGCCCAGTGGTCCTGGGTTGTCGCCAAGAGGTAGTCGGTGTAACGCGGGCGAGCCTCGACACCGGTCATCACCATCATCGAATCGAATCGACGCAGCGGCGAGACGCTGGTCCCGACCACGGGAACGTCTTCAGACACCATGCCGCCGACCATTCCAGCGCGGGTGCGCCCGTAGCCGATCGGTGCCACAATAACACCCGGCGCGATTCCCGGCATCTCATAAACAGGCAACTGCAATTCGCCACCCGCATTTCGCAGCGCGACCATTGAACCGTCGTTGACTGCGAGCGCCCTTGCGGTGCGTGGGCTCAGCAGTGCGGCGTTGTCCCATGTTAATTTCGTCATCGACTGGGGCATTTCTTGCAACCAGCCGTTATTCGCAAACCGCCCGTCGTATAGACCATCCGACGGCGTGAAGACCACCTCGATGGCGTCATGATCAATATCGTTTGTCGCCACCACCGGTTTGTCGGTCAACGGTCCGGCGGGTCCCCCAAACTTGGCGGTCACGATTTCGGACGCAACGCCTTCCAGAAAACCGTCGTTGAGAAGTTTTCGCCAATCTCGCTCAGACAGGGATTTTTTTGCGACCGCATCCGCCGTCCGGCGAACGATATCGCGCCCCTGCATCTCATCCTGACCGATCATCCGAGCAATAAACTCAACGACCGTTCGGCCACCCAGCAGCGGCAAAATTTGCGGCTGGCAAATGCCATAGGTTCCATCATCACTGATGACGTCACCCCAAGATTCCAGCGGGTGCGCCAGCGGCAACGACCATGCACAAGTCGCCGCGGTCTCGTCGTCATATTCACCCAGATAAATCGAGTTCTCCACGCGTGCGATCGCCTCAAGCAACTTCACGTCGCCCGGTGCGGTAAAACCAGGGTTATCACCAAGAATAACAAGCGAGTTCACTTTACCCGCATTCAGCGCGGC